>ENA-ORCW01000087-ORCW01000087.1-marine-metagenome-genome-assembly--contig:-NODE-87-length-134945-cov-5.241280_pt1 | contig 134945 bp, 126 predicted proteins | sample MGYA00237784_ERZ508517 | MGnify/ENA primary metagenome ERZ508517 (study PRJEB26187, sample SAMN06268979) | marine metagenome | isolation source: Tt ae E1 feedstock associated aerobic enrichment on... | reverse complement strand
CCGCATGGACGAGGTCATCTTCGAAGAGTTCAAGGGCACGGGTAACAGCGAAATCGTCCTCGACCGCAAGGTGGCCGACAAGCGCACCTTCCCGGCCATCGACATCGGCAAGTCCGGCACCCGTAAGGAGGAACTGCTGGTCGACAAGGGCACGCTGTCGAAGATGTGGGTGCTGCGCCGCATCCTCATGCCGATGGGCGTGACGGACTCGATCGACTTCCTGGTCGACAAGCTGAAGCACCAGAAGACCAACCAGGACTTCTTCGACTCCATGAACCAGTAAGGTTCATCGTCGAGGTTCTCGAAAAGCAAACGGGCCCGTCTCTCAGAGCGGGCCCGTTTTCATTCGCTGCAGCCGCGGCGACTAGCTGTCGCCCGGCTGCGGGCCGTCGTAGCCTTCGATGATCACGAGGTCCGCTTCCGAGGCGCCGCGGCGAAAGGCCATCGCCTTTTCGTAGGCCGGCGACCTGTAGCAGGCCAGCGCCGCGTCGTAGCTGGGAAACTCGATGACCACGTTGCGGCTGCGTGACGTGCCTTCCAGGTTTTCGAATTGGCCGGCGCGCACGATGAAGCGCGCGCCGTATTCCTTGAAGGCCTCGGCGTTGGCCGCGACGTAGTTCTTGTAGGCGTCCGCGTCGCTGATATCGACGCGCGCGATCCAATAACCTTTTGCCATCTCTCTTGCCTCTCCCGCGTTACGGCAACAAGACGGTGGAGCCGGTGGTCTTGCGCGCTTCCAGATCGCGGTGTGCCTGGGCCGTCTCGCTCAAGGGATAGGTCTGGTTCACCTCGATCTTCACCTTGCCCGACGTAACCATGTCGAAGAGCGCCGTGGCGCAGGCCTCCAGTTCCGCGCGCTCCTTGTTGTAGACCATGAGGCTGGGGCGCGTGAGGTAGAGGCAGCCCTTCTTGTTCAGCCCGTTCGGGTCGAGCGGCGGCACCGGGCCGGACGCGGCGCCGAACAGCACCATCATGCCGCGCGGCTGCAGGCAGTCGAGCGAGCCGTCGAAGGTGTCCTTGCCGACGGAGTCATAGACCACGGGCACGCCCTTGCCGTCGGTGATCTCCGTCACGCGCTCGACGAAGTTTTCACTGCGGTAGTTGATGGTGTGGTGGCAGCCGTGCGCCTTGGCGAGCTCGGCTTTCTCTTCGGATCCGACGGTACCGATAACGGTGGCGCCGAGATGGTTCGCCCACTGGCAGGCGATCAGTCCGACACCGCCGGCGGCGGCATGGAACAGGATCGTCTCGCCGGCCGCCACGCGATAGGTCTCGCGCAGCAGGTAGCGCACCGTCATCCCCTTCAGCATCATGGCCGCCGCGGTTTCGAAGGAGACGGCATCGGGCAGCTTCGCGAGCCGGCCGGCAGGCATGATGCGGCCTTGCGCATAGGCGCCGATCGGCCCCGCGCCATAGGCCACGCGATCACCCTCCTTCAGCGTCGTGACGCCCTCGCCAACCGCCTCCACGGTGCCGGCGGCCTCCAGCCCGAGCCCTGTCGGCAGCGGCAGCTTGTAAAGGCCGGTGCGGTGATAGGTGTCGATGAAATTCAGGCCGATGGCGGCATGTTTCACCCGCACCTCGCCGGGCCCCGGCGCGCCGAGCTCGACATCCTCGAGCGTCATGACCTCCGGGCCGCCGGTTTCGTGAATCCTGATCGCCTTCATGCCGCCGCCTCCTGTGGGGACTGTCTCTCAAAATTCGGGTTCCGGGACCCTGCCCCCAAAGCCGCGGCCAGACAAGACGGTGGCGCGAAAATTGCCGCCAGACGGAGAACGGACGGTCGAGCCGCGGCTATCCCTCCAGTCCCAGAAGGGCTGGCACGCCCCGAAGGTCCCGGAGTTCCTCATAGGGCGCGTTGGCCGGCACGCCCGGCTCGCCGTAGCGGTTGATCCAGATGGCGCGCAAGCCGAGCGCCTTGCAGGCGGCGATATCGAGCCGCTGGCCCTGCGCCACATGGACGATATCGTCCGCCTCGAGGCCGAGCCGGCGGTGGGCATAACGGAAGATCTCCTCCGACGGCTTGTAGGCGCCGGCCTGTTCAGCCGTCACCACCTCGTCGATACGTACGCCGAGCCGGGCGACATTGCCCGCAATGAGATCGTCGTCGGTGTTGGAGATAATGCAGAGCCGGCAGCTTTGCCCCAGCCTTTCGAGCACCGCCGGGACCTCCTCGAAGGGACCGAATGTGGGAATGGCCTCGACGAGGCTCATCTCCTCGCCCGGCTCGAGTGCGAGGCCGAGCGTGCCGAAGGCCTCGCGCATCGCGGCCGGGGAAACCTCCCTGAAGGGGCGGTGCGGTGGCTCCTGCTCCAGCCTGTGCTCGGCATCGCTATAGGCTGCGATGAGCTGATCGGTCGTCAGCGTGCCGCCATGGCGGTCGACAATGGCGCGGGCCACGGTCTCCAGCCCCTCGAAGAAGCGAATCAACGTGCCATAGCAATCGAAGGTCACCGCCTTCGGTGTCTCGTAGGTCATGGGAGACTGTCCTGTCGTTACGGAAGCTTCAGGAATCGTCGAGCGCGCTGATGCGCCGGTAGAGGGCCTCGCCGGCGGCCGCATTGTGCTCGTGGGCCACGCTCTCGGCGAGATCGGGATTGCCGGACAGGATGGCCGCGACCAGGCGGCGATGCTCCTCATAGACGGCGCTCTCGTCCTCCACGCCGGCGTCCGAGGTCGCGATGAACACGCGGATCTGGTCGGACAGCCCCTCATAGAGGGTCTTGAGGCGCGTATGTCCCGCCATCTCGATCACCTGCAGGTGGAGCGCGAGATCGGCCTCGACCACATCGCCGCGCTCGCCCAGCGCACAGGCGCGCTTGAGCCGCGCGAGCGCCTCGTTGAGGTCGTGGGCCGGTCTCGTGCGCGCCGCCTGCGCGGCAAGGCGCGCGGCGAGCCCTTCCAGCGCCTGGCGCAGCGTGTAGAGTTCGTGGGCGTCGGCCGAGGTGAAGGCGGTCACCGACCAGCCGCTATAGGCCCGCCGTTCCACGAGCCCCTCGCGTTCGAGCTCGGAGAGCGCGGCCCGCAGCGTGCCGCGCGACAGGCCGAAGGTTTCCGCCAGCGGCATTTCCCTGAGCCTTTCCCCCGCCCTCAGCCGCCCCGACACGATCTCGCGCCTGAGCGCCGCCTTGGCCTGCACGACCAGCGTCTGTTTCTCGATGGCGAGGCCCTTCATCTGCAGATCCTTCGGCATCCGACGGCACTATCCGGGCGGGTCCGGCCCGGCCTCCTTGCTGCATTGCATTGGCAGACATGCAAAGCTCACAACGAGAATTGGTGATTGTCAACAATTATCAATTCTGCGAGGATCCTCCTCCGTGACATTGCGATCCACCATGCGAACCCGTCATGCGGCGCCCCCTCTCCGGAGACAGACGATGACCGACACTGAAGCCCCGCTCCGCCACGACCTCGCCACCGCGCTCAGATGGGCCGCCCGCCTCGGCCTCCACGAAGGGGTATGCAACCACTTCTCCGTGGTCGTGCCGAAGGCGGACGGCGCCAATACGCGCCGTTTCCTGATCAATCCGGAAGGGCTTCACTGGGACGAGATGACGCCGGAGGCCATCGTCTCCTGCGCGCTCGACGACGAGGGCGAGGACGTGCCGGATGACGTCGAGGCGACGGCCTATTTCATCCATCGCGAGATTCACCGCCTCGTGCCGCATGCAACATGCGCGCTCCACACGCACATGCCCTATGCGACCGCGCTCACCCTGAGGCGCAACATGCGATTGCGGATGGCGAGCCAGAACGCCCTGCGCTTCTATGGCCGCATCGCCTATGACGACCACTATGGCGGGCTGGCGCTCGGGGCGGAGGAAGGCGAGCGCATCGCCGGCGCGCTCGGCAAGGCCGATATCGCCTTTCTGGCCAATCACGGCGTCGTCGCGGTCGCAGAGACCGTCGCCGAGGCCTTCGACGATCTCTATTATCTGGAGCGCGCCTGCCAGACCCAGATCCTGGCGGAAACCGGGGGCGCGGAGCTGCGCGACCTGGACGAGGCGACATGCACGGCCGTCGCCGCCCAGTTCGTCTCCGAACGCGCAGCTGGCGCCAACCGGCATTTCGAAGCCCTGAAGCGGATGGCGGCGGCCGGCTTCTGATTCTGGGAGAGCGCCTTCCCGCCCAGCCCCCCCTCACGCGCCGGCGCGCGTCAGTGCCTCACGACGAAGACCGAACAGGCCGCGTGGCGCACGACCCGCGCCGCCGTGGAGCCGAGCAGATAGTCCGCCACGCCCGGCCTGTGGGACGCCATGACGATGAGGTCGGCCTTGATTTCCTCCGAATAGTCGAGGATTTCCGGATAGCTGTTGCCGTGGCGAACCGCACAGACCACCTTGCCGGCGCCGAACTCGACGGCACCCGCGACCCGTTCCAGCTTCGCCTTCGTGTCCGCCGAGGCCTTCTTCTCGTAGTCGGCCGGCAGATATTGCGACACGACCGCCGGCGGCCCGTAGATCACGTTGAGCAGATGGACATCCGCCTTTTCCTGGCTTGCGAACTGCGCGGCAACCCGCAAGAGCTCCTTGGAATGCTCCAGATGCTCCAGATCGACCGGCACCAGAATGGTCCTGAACATGGGACTTTGGCCTCCCGCACGTTTGTTTCCCCTGAAGCGGCCCGCATCCTCGCGCGACGCGCAAGACAGGCTGCCCCGAACCCTTGAGACGGACCGAACGGCGGGCATGAACGGCGCTTCGTCCCGCGCCTTCCGATCCAGAGGCGCCACGTTAGAGCATTTCGCGCCGGAGCGGAATTGATCGCGATCATGACGCTTTCCGGCATGGCGCCGGACGGGCGCCTTGTTAGAATTGGTCCGGTTCGAGAAATCCCGCGCCGCCCGCCCGCCTTGTCTCCGGAGGACCGATGACCACGCTCGTTCGAGGCAACGACCCGCTGCTCCAGCCCTTCACGCTCAAGCACCTCACCTTGAAGAACCGCCTCATGTCGACGGCGCACGAGCCGAACTACGCCGAAGACGGCATGCCGACCGAGCGCTACAGGCTCTATCACGTGGAGAAGGCGAAGGGCGGCATCGCCATGACCATGACGGCCGGCTCCGCCGTCGTCTCGCCCGACAGCCCGCCGGCCTTCGGCAACCTCCACGCCTACAAGGACGAGATCGTCCCCCATCTCAAGCGACTGGCGGAGGAGTGCCATGAGCACGGCTCCGCGGTGATGATCCAGCTCACCCATCTCGGCCGGCGCACGAGCTGGAGCCAGGCCGACTGGCTGCCCGTGCTCTCCCCCTCGCCGGTGCGCGAGCCCGCCCATCGCGCCTTCCCCAAGGAGATGGAGGACTGGGACATCGAGCGCGTCGTGAAGGACTATGCCGCCGCCGCCGAACGCATGAAGGCGGCGGGCCTCGACGGCTTCGAGTTCGAAGCCTACGGCCACCTCATGGACGCCTTCTGGTCGCCCGCCACCAATCTGCGCACCGACGAGTACAATGGCAGCCTCGACAACCGGCTGCGCTTCACCCTGCGCGTGCTGGAGGCGGTGCGCGCAGCCGTCGGGCCGGACTTCATCGTCGGCATGCGCCTCGTCGCCGACGAGGACTGGGAGAAGGGCCTCACCCGCGAGGACGGCATCGCCATCTGCCGCAAGCTCGTCGCGACGGGCCATGTGGATTTCCTGAACATCATCCGCGGCCATATCGAGACCGATGCCGCGCTCTCCGACGTCATCCCGATCCACGGCATGCGCTCCGCGCCCCATCTCGACTTCGCGGGCAATGTGCGCCGGGAGACGAAGTTCCCCGTCTTCCATGCCGCGCGCATCTCCGACGTGGCGACCGCACGCCATGCGGTGGCGGACGGCAAGCTCGACATGGTCGGCATGACGCGCGCCCATATCGCCGACCCCCACATCGCGCGCAAGGTCGCGGAGGGCCGGGAGGACGACATCCGCCCCTGTGTCGGGGCGACCTACTGCCTCGACCGCATCTATGAGGGTGGCGAGACTTTATGCATCCACAATGCGGCGACCGCGCGCGAGGCGACCATGCCCCATGTCATCGCGCGAACGCAGGGTCCCTTGCGCAAGATCGTGATCGTGGGGGCCGGTCCCGCCGGTCTCGAGGCCGCCCGTGTCTGCGCCGAACGCGGGCACAAGGTCACGCTCTTCGAGGCCGCGCCGGAGGCTGGCGGCCAGGTGCGCCTCGTTGCCCGCGCAAAGCGGCGCAAGGAATTCATCGGCATCGTCGACTGGCGCATGGGCCAGCTCGGAAAGCACGACGTCGCCTTTCGCTTCAACACCTATGCGGAGGCCGCCGATGTGGAGGCGGAAGAGCCCGATATCGTGATCGTGGCGACCGGAGGCCTGCCGAACACCGACTGCATCGAGGAGGGATCGGCGCTCGCCGTGTCGAGCTGGGACATCCTGTCGGGCGACGTCGCGCCGGCCGCCGACGTCCTCGTCTATGACGACAATGGCGGCCATCCGGCCATGCAGGCCGCCGAGCTCCTGGCGGAGGCGGGATCGACGCTCGAAGTGGTGAGCCCGGAACGGATGTTTGCGCCCGAAATGGGTGGACTGAACTACGTGCCCTATCTGCGCACCTTCCAGGAGCACGGCGCGACCGTCACCATCTCCACCCGCGTCGGCGCGATCAGGCGCGAGGGCAACCGGCTCGCCGTAACGCTCACCAGCGACTATACCGACCGCCCCGTGGGCGAGCGCCTCGTGGACCAGGTGGTCGCCGAGCACGGCACCATGCCGCTCGACGAGCTCTATTTCGCCCTGAAGGACGCCTCGGTGAACCGCGGCGAGGTCGACTATGCCGCTCTCGTCGCCGGGCGCCCCCAGGAGATCGCCGTCAACCCCGCCGGCGCCTTCAGGCTGTTCCGCATCGGAGACGCCATCACCTCGCGCAACATCCACGCTGCCATCTACGATGCGCTGCGCCTGTGCAAGGACTTCTGAGAGGCCGCCTCCCCCCTTCCGCGAAAGTTATCAACCGGACGGCCCTCTGCTGCAATGCGGTATCCTATTGCCGCGTTTTGGTGATTCGCGAAGTTGTGGAACGCGTGTGGACAATGCGTTGCGGGGCGATGACACGTCCCCGTTCCCGACGCACACTTTACCTGCACGGTCCGAGAGGGTCCGGAGACGGCGAAACCGGACAACACTGATCGGAACTCACCGTGATCCCGGCGCCGGCGGGACCGGACGGAGGCTCGAGACGGTTTTCGGACCGTCGAGGCGCCGCCCGGAGGGCCGATCCGGAGGGAATGCGATGCGGGCTTCGGCCAGCACCGCGCTCTCGATGGAGACGCCGGCCAGGACCCCGAACAAGCGGGACCGCCTCGTGCGGGCCTGTACGGGAGGGGTCGGGGCAACCCGCCAGCAATCGCCACCGGGATGCAGCTCTGACGCGCGTGTGGATGCCTTCGGGCAGACACCGCGCGCCGGGGCGGCATCGACGCTCTTGGACGGCGAGGACCCGTTCATCGGCAAAGGCGGTGCGCAAGCCTTGAGGCCGTGGCACGCAACGCCTTCGGACTGGAAACGACGCCGCCTGCAGCATCGCTGACGGGGCCGCGCGAGACCGGTCCAAACGGCCCGGACAGAGGGTCCAGAATGGCGCGGTCCGAGAGGGCTCGCCGCCGTATCCCCGGACCCTTCGTCCATGAAAAGTGCGGAGCGGCTCCACGGGCCCTCCGCATTTTTCATGGGCGCATCTGCCCTCTCCCCATTGCAACCGCCGGCGATCGGCCACGATTCCGCCCGGCTTTGCCGCAACAGTGCGTCCGTGTCACGATTCTGAAAAGCGAGTCGCCTGCGAGCGCGATGCCCGATGGGGGGCATCACGCTCAAGCTGTTACAATCCATCGGCTTTCCCGAAACGGGGCAGGCCCGTCGGGCTCGCGGGGACGCCGATCCCGGGAGAGGGAGCGCACGCACAATGGCCAAACCGCACGGCTCACTCAACTGCGCCTTCGAGATACGCGGCGGACATGCCTTCACGCTCGGCTGGGAGGAGCTTGCACAGGCGCCCTCGCCGAAGGCCTGGCGCTGGATCCATCTCGACCGCTCACGCCAGGAAGCACGCGCCTGGCTGCGCGGGCGAAGCGGCGTCGCGCGCGTCGCCGCCAACGCCCTGCTCGCCGACGAGACCCGCCCCCGCTTCACCACGCTGGACGACGGCGCCCTCCTCATCCTGCGCGGTATCAACACCAATGCGGATGCGAAACCGGAGGACATGGTGTCGGTGCGCATCTGGATCGAGAAGAACCGCATCATCACCGTCCAGCGCCGCTCTCTTCGCGCCATAGCGGAGGTGAAGTCGAGCCTGGAGGCCGGCGACGGGCCGAAGACGCCCGGTGACTTCGTGATCCGGATCGCGGAGGCTCTGACCGACCGGGTCGGCCCGCTGATCGAGACGCTGGACGACCGGCTGGAGGACCTCGAGACCGCCATCACCGAAGACGGCCGGTCCGATCACCGTGCCGAGCTGATCGCCCTGCGCCGCAGCGCCATTCCGCTGCGCCGCTATCTGAGCCCGCAGCGCGAGGCCCTCGCCCACCTGATCGCCGCGCCGATGGCCTGGCTCGACGATCTCCAGCGCGCCCATCTGCGCGAGGTCGCCGACCGCACGATCCGCTTCGTGGAAGATCTCGACGCCGTGCACGAGCGTGCCACACTCCTTCACGGGGAGTTCGCCAACCACCTGTCGGAGAGGATCAACGTCAATATCTACGTGCTCTCCATCGTCGCCGCGGTGATCCTCCCCTTGAGCCTCGTCACCGGCCTGCTCGGCGCCAATGTCGGCGGCATACCGGGAGAGAGCTCGCCCTGGGGCTTTGCGCTCCTCACCCTGGCGCTGGCGGCGATGGCCGCCGCGGAGGTCTGGATTCTCAAACGCCTCGACTGGATATGAACTCCGCTGGCAACGCCCTGGAATGACAGGAAAACGATTCGTTATTCCAATGCGTTACACAGAATTTCCGACTCAATGTCCCAACAACGCGGCGATGCGGCCAACGAGCATCGCCGCCTCGTCGGGAAGCGGCCGCCAGGCCTTCGGGGCCGGTCCGCCCAGATGAGCCGCATGGCCGCCCGCGACGAGCCGGTCGTGAACCCGCGCCACGTCGCGCGGCGGCGTGAAGAGCCCGTGCCGGCACGCCCATGCCACAAGGCCGCCCCCAAGCCCGAGCGCCGGCATGGCGCGCGGCAGATCGGCGATCCACACCGGACGGCCCGTGCGGCAGGCTTCCGCCAGCATGGACACACTCTCGCCCGTGACAATGAAATCGTCGGCCAGCGCGAGGAAGGCGCGATGGGGATTGTCCCCGTCCCGCCCCCACAGATGGATATGGGCCGGCACGTCGACCGCCGCCTTCAGGGCCTCCCCGGCGGCCGTTCCGGTCCGCGGCGAGGTGGAGACGAGCAACGCGCCCGACCGCCCGCGCACGAAGGCAGAGGCCCGTCCCCCGAGATCGCGCGCCACGGCTTCGTCGAGCCGGAAGGGCCAGCGCCCGCCGCCCACGAGCATCGCCGTCCAGGGACGGGGCAGACCTTTGAGCCTCTCCTGCCAGCGTGCGACATCGGCCCCGTCCGCCTCCGCCGCCGGCCCGGTGAAGGGCAGCGTTAGCCGGACCATATTGTCCCCCGGCGGCAGGCCGTATTGCGGCGTCGTCACGACGTGATCGAACTGCCCGAGCGGCGCGCGCGGCCGTCCGAGCTGGACGAGCCGTGCGCGCCCTCCAGACGCCTTGCGGATCCAGAGGGCGACCGGAACGGTGCGCCGGCCAACCGCGATGACAAGATCCGGCCATGGCGGCGCGATCCGCGCACGCGCTTCGGCGGACAGCGTGCGCAGAGAGGCTCCGAGTATCAGGTTAGGAACCCGATACAATTCGTTGAATTGAAGAGATATTTCGAGAGTCGATCCGCCGATAGCCTGGCTAACGGCGTCGCCAAGCGCGCACGCCTGCGCATTGTCTCCCGCATGCGCGCCCTGAAGCACCCAGATGACCGGGCCGCCCGGCGATGTCCGCTTCATCGTCATGGCCGATGGGATAGCCGACACCGTGCCTCGAGGAAACCTTCAATCGGGTTTCCGCGCCCCGGAGGGCGTCAGGGACGCGCCGCGGCCGGAACGATGACGGTCGCGTCGCGCGACGGCAGCGCCAGCGTCTCGCCCGGCGCGATCCGGTAGGGGGCGGACAGACCGTTGACGGCGGCCAGCGTGCCGACCGGCACATTGTTGCGCTGGGCCAGGCCGAAGAGCGTGTCGCCCTCCTTCACCCGGATCGTGTCGTCGGCGGGCGCCGGCGCATCGGGATCGGTCATCATGTAGGCCACGGTCTCCGAGGAACCGCCATCGCCCGCAAATCCCATATCCTTCAGCTTGACGGTGCAGCCCGACACCGCAAGCGCGACCATCGCAACCGCGAGGCCGCGCCTGGCGGACGCGCTTGTCATGAAACCGGCATGCAGCACCTTGCGCCTTCCTTTCGATCCGGAAATCCCTGTCGCGAGATGAAGCAAGATGCCGCCTCCGGGTTAACAACACATTGTCGAAACTGCCGCCAACACATTGCCGGGATTCGGACTTGTCCGCCCCCGGCGCAGGCCGCTATCTGGCGCGTGCGCTTCCCAGATAGTGATATCCCACGATTCGCGGCATGGGCTTGAGATAGTAGTTCTCCATGGAGACGACCTCGAACCCGCCCTCCTCGAGCGCGCCCGCAATATTGCGGTTGATATTGCATCCGCCCGCAAGCCGGCTCCATAGAGGGTTCACGCGGTCCTGCCAGCGCGCCACGCCCTCGTCGCGCGAGCGTCCGTGCTCGCAGAACAGAAGGCGCCCGCCTGGCTTCAGCACGCGGCGCATCTCCGCAACGGCACTGGCCGTGTCGGGAATGGTGCATGCGGTATAGGTCAGGAGCACCGTGTCGACGCTGCCATCGTCCAGCGGCATGTCCTCCGCCGGCGCCTCGACGACCTCTACCGGCACCGGCGAGCTGGCGAAGCGCCGGGCGCCCAGCGCCGTCATCTCCCTGACCGGGTCGAGACCGATCACGCGGCTCACGCGCTCGCGGTCGTAGAAACCGAGATTGTGGCCCGGGCCGATACCGACCTCGAGCACCACACCGTCGGCAGCCGGCACCACCTTGGCCCGCTGGGCCGATATCTCTTCCGTCCCGCACAGGCAGCTCACCACCCGCGGCATCACATAGCGATTGTAAAGTCCAGACATCGAAACCGTCCTGCCAGTCCATCCCGGCACGCGCCTTGCGACAGGCCGGCCGGGCACGCAACATGCGCGAATACACCGCGCCTTCTGGCAGAAAACGGCTGAACGCCGCCTGAACGCCGCGTTCAGGCTCTGTCTGGCTTTTGAGGCGGGCGGGCCCTCAGGCCACGCCCAGCTTCTTCTGCAGCTTGGTGCTCGACGTCGTGTACTGGAACACCAGCCGCTCGTCGGGATGGACGATCCGGAACGCCTGCTGCGCCATCAGCGCGGCCTCGTGGAAGCCGGACAGAATGAGCTTCAGCTTGCCCGGATACCAGTTGATGTCGCCGATGGCGAAAATGCCGGGCTCCGACGTCTCGAACTTCTCGGTGTCGACCGGCAGGAGGTTCTCGTTGAGATTGAGCCCCCAGTCGGCGACGGGACCGAGCTTCATGGTGAGCCCGAAGAAGGGCAGCATGGTGTTGCAGGCGATCTCGAACTCGCCGTCGGGCCCGCGCGCGGTCACCGCCTCGAGCTGTCCGCCCTCGCCCTTGAGGCCGGTCACCTGGCCCAGCCTGAAGGTCACTTTCCCCTCATCCGCCAGCGCCCACATCTTGTTGACGGAATCGGGGCTTGCGCGGAACTGGTCGCGGCGGTGAAGCAGCGTCAGGCTGTTGGCCAGCGGCGCGAGATTGATCGTCCAGTCGAGCGCGCTGTCGCCGCCGCCCACGATCAGGATGTCGCGGCCGCGGAACGCCTCCATCTTGCGCACCGAATAGAAGACCGAACTGTCCTCATAGGCGTCGATGCCCGGAATCGGCGGTTTCTTCGGCTGAAACGACCCGCCGCCGGCCGCGATCACCACCACCTTGGCGTCGAAGGCGAGGCCGCCATCCGTCGTCACCGCGAAATTGCCGTCGGGGCGGCGTTCGAGCCCGGTCACCATATGGCCGAAATGATACTGCGGACTGAACGGCTTGGCCTGCTCCAGGAGCCGGTCTGTCAGCTCCTGCCCGCTCACCTCCGGCAATGCGGGAATGTCGTAGATCGGCTTTTCCGGATAGAGTTCCGCGCACTGGCCGCCCGGCTTGTCCAGGATGTCGACCACATGGCATTTGATGTCCAGCAGCCCGAGCTCGAAGATGGCGAACAGGCCGACGGGGCCTGCACCGATGATGAGGGCGTCGGTGGAGATTGGCTGGTCTGTCATCGCGAATGATCCTGGATGCTGGGGACTTGCGCCCCGTCCGCCGCGAGGCCGCCCCATGGCATGAGGGCCGGCGCTAGAACTGCTTTTCCGGCACCTTGACGACGAGGCCGTCGAGATCGTCGGTCAGCGTAACCTGGCAGGACAGGCGGCTGTTGTCGTGCACGTCGAAGGCGAAATCGAGCATGTCTTCCTCCATTTCGCCGCGCTCGCCAGTCTTTTCAAGCCATGCCTTGTCCACATAGACATGGCAGGTGGCACAGGCGCAGGCGCCGCCGCAATCGGCCTCGATCCCGGGCACCATATTGCGCACGGCGGCCTCCATGAGCGTCATCCCGGCTTCGGCGTCGACCTCGTGAGGGGTGCCGTCATGCTCGATAAAGGTGATCTTCGGCATCTCGTTCTTGAAAATTGCAGCGTGCGGGCGAACAGCCTGACCGGGATGCCCGGACTTGCGCCTCGCACGGGTGAAAGACACGTCAAGCCTCGCACAATCGAGGCGGCTACGACCGGCTGCCTCCTATACGGGATGTGGCAAGCCAACGCAACGCGCGAAAGGTCGCTTTCCCGACAGCGGAACGCCATGCCACGCCACGCGGGGAGCACCGGCCGGCCTATGCGTCCTTCGCGAAACGCTCCGCATAGCTGCAAGCCTCCTCCAGGTGCCGCCCGAGCTCGACTGTCTGCGCATCGCGCTCATCCGGCATAGCGCCCTGCGAGAGAACCCGCTCCAGATCCTCCGCGGCCTCCGCAAGCTGCCAGGCTCCGACCCCCTTCGCGGAGCCCTTCAGGGCATGGGCGAGCTTGCCGCCCTCCCCCGGATCGTCTGTGGCGAGCAGCCGGGCGAAGGTCTCGCGCGCATGCCCGGCGAACAGCGCGAGCACCTCGCGCTCGAGCGCCCCGTCGGCCAGCGTATAGGTCTCCAGATGGTTGAAATCGATCGGATGATCCGGTCTGGCTGTGTCGGCCATGCCCACTCCGGCAATTATGGGCATTCGCCCGCTCAGGATATCGAAACGCGTCTCACCAAAAGGTTAACACGGAACGCCGCCACCCCGCGCCCTCCCCGCACCAGCGGTCTCGCAGATGCCGCTTTGCCGCCGGAATCCGGCGGTCAGCCATAATTTTAACCAAAACAATCGATATGTCCGCAGTGCATCCTCCTTTTGGTTTAAGGGTTATGGGTTATCGGGTATCTTTGGGTTTATCTGCACCCGAGGGGGCAGAGGAGGCTAGTTGACAAGAACACTGAACCGACCTTGCGCAGGATGCGGTGACAGGAGCTTGTAAAACGGGCGTTCCAGCCCGGGATCCACTGTCCATTACGGATCCCCGGGCGTTCCGGCTTCTTCGCAGGCAAGCGGTTCGCGGGCTTTGACACATGATCGTGTCGTGGCCCGGTTCGTTTGACACCTCCTCATCATAGCTTCCCCAAAATCGTGTTCGGGGCGTGGAATGTGGACGATCAGCCCGGTTCTGCAGCGTGTCAGCCGCGAAACCGGCAAGTGAGTGGCGGAGACAGGAGTTATGACGAGCAACCCTAGCGATCAGCGGCGTTCGCCTCAGCGGCGTTTGCTCCGTCGCGCGCAGTCCGAGCCGGAGCGCGGACGCAGCGAGACGAATGGCGGGACCAAGCAGCAGCCGGCGCCCGAGCAGCGCCGCCGCGGCGGCGCGCCCCTGTCCGGCCGGCCGGCCAACGAGAACGAGCCGACCACAGCCGCCCTCATCGGACGGCTGAAGCAGCGCCCCTCGACGGGGCCGTTCTGGGCCGCTTTCGTCATCTCCACACTGTGGGTCGCCGTCGTCGGCGCCTTCCTGTGGGGCTATTACGGCGGCAATGCCGGCGTGTCCGCCCTCTCCGAGCCGGAGATCGGCGGCGCGGCGGTGATCGTGCTGCTGCCGGCACTCCTGGTCTGGACCGTCGCCTATCTCGTCTGGCGCGCCCAGCAGATGCGCCAGGTGTCGGAAACGCTCGTCCACACCGCCATGCGCCTCGTGCGACCGCAGGAATTCGCCACCGACGGGCTGACCTCGGTCAGCGAGCAGGTGCGCCGCGAAATCTCGCAGCTCATGGGCAGCGTCGAACAGGCGGTCGGCCGCGCCGGCGAGCTGGAGACCCTCGTCCACAAGGAGATCTCCGCACTCGAGCGCGCCTTCGGCGGCAACGAGGAACGCATCCGCACACTGCTCAACGGGCTGGAGAACCAGCGCACCGCGCTCGAGGAGGCAAGCTATGTTCTGGGCTCGGAGGCGAGCCCCCTGCTCTCCCGGCTTGAGGAGAACACCGGCTCGCTGCAGGGCATCATCTCCAATGCATCGGTGACGCTGCAGAGCCTCGAGACGGGCCTGAAGTCCTCCACCGACGAGCTGTCCAAGACGATCGGCGAGATCGCCAGCCAGGCGTCCGGCACGGGCGAGAAGATCTCCGAGCAGACCGAGCGCCTGGAGGGCCTCGCCAACACGGTGATGCGCGAGATCCGCGGCTTCTCCGACGAGCTCGCCTCGCAGGTCAACACCCTGTCGCGCTCCGCCCAGACGCTCGACCAGACCAACCTGAACCTGACGGGCGATCTGGAGCGGCTGACCGAGCACTTCACCCAGACCATGCGCGAGCGCGCCGAGGAGGTCAGCCACTCGATCCACAAGGCCGCCCAGGAAATCTTCGACGCCCATGGCGAGGTCGCCAAGCATCTCGGCTCGACCGGCGAGCAGATCAGCCAGAACATGCGCGAGACCGGCAGCGAGTTCCTGGAGATCCTGCGCACCACGGGCGGCGACATCACCGAGGCCCATGCCGAGGTCACCCGCCATCTCGACCGCGTGAGCTCGACCATGAGCGAGCAGCTGCGCGAGACCGGCCACGATCTCACCGAGCTGCTGCAGTCGACGAGCGGCGGTATCCACGAGCAGCTGCAGAACGCAACCTACCGCGTGTCCCAGCAGATCGAGCAGTCGGGCGGCGAGCTGACCCGCCAGCTTGAGAGCTCCGGCGGCGCGATCACCGAGCGTCTGCTGTCGGCCAGCGGCGAGTTCGTCCAGAACATCTCGCAGGCCCGCATGGAGCTGTTCGAGTATCTCGACCAGGCCTCCAGCCAGATGACCGAGCGCCTGGACAGCACCAGCACGCGCATGGTGGAGCGGTTCAACCACACCAACGACACCATGCTGGACCGTCTGGAGCAGACCGGCGCGCAGATCGCCGAACGCCTGGACAGCACCAGCAGCGGCGTCGCCGCGACCATCGAGCAGACGGGCCACAACGTCCTGTCGCGCTTCGACGAGAGCACGGGCTCGATCGCCCGCTCGCTGGAGGAGACCGGCGAGCGCGTCTTCGCCCGCCTCGACGAGACGTCCCGCGACCTCGGCGGGCGCTTCGAGACGGCCGGAAACCAGCTCGACCGCGTCGCCGGCGAGATCTCGCAGCGCATGGAGCAGACCAGCACCCGGTTCTCCAGCGATCTCACCAGCACCAGCGAGCAGCTGCTCGGCCGCATGGACAAGACGGCGTCGACGGTCGTGGAGACCCTGTCGCGCTCGACCGGCGACATCGCGGACCGCCTCGAGACCACGACGGGCGACCTCACCCGTCGGGTCGAGCAGGCTGGCGAGAAGCTCGACGAGACCTCGACCTCGCTCTCCACGCGCCTCGATACGGCCAGCGAGCGGCTCACCGACACGCTGTCCAAGGCGACGCAGGGCGTGTTCGACCAGGTCGAGGAGGCGGCAACCCGCGTGTCGGAGCGCCTGGGCGAGACCGGCGCGACCATCACGCAGCGCTTCGAGACCACCAACCAGCAGATCACGGCCCGTCTGGAGGATGCCGTGCGCCTGCTCGACGGCTCGGGCAGCGAGACCGCCCGCGAGCTGGAGGATGCCGGTGCCAAGTTCGCCCGGCACCTGGCCACCGCCAACACCTACTTTACCGACCAGCTGGCGGAAGCCGCGGCCAATATGGACGACAAGCTGGAGCGCATCAGCACCGATCTCTCCGGCAGCATCACCCGTGCCACGACCGGGCTCGACGAGCGGGTCAACGAGCTCGGCACTTCCGTGTCCTCCCAGCTGGAGACCACGACAGAGGCCATTATCGGCCGGCTGGAAGGCCATACGAGCTCCGTTTCGGGCCGCATGCAGTCTGTCGCCGACCAGCTCTTCACCCGCCTCGACACGCATGGCTCGGAGGTTTCCGAGCGCATCGAGAAGGCCTCCGACCAGATCGTCGGCCGGCTGGAGACGGTGTCGACGGGCATGTCGGGCCGCATCGAGACGACCGCGGAGAGCCTCGTCACCCGCCTGGAGGACTATGGCGCCACGGTCGACGGCCGCATCGAGCGGGCTTCGGAGCGGATCTCGGAGCGTCTGGACGGTTTCGGCACCAGCGTCACCGACCGCATCGAGCAGGCCTCCTCGAAGGTCGTGGAACGCCTCGAGGGCCATGGCGGCGCGGTGACCGGCCAGATCGAACAGGCCGCCGAACGCCTGGTGGAGAAGCTGGAGGCCCACGGCACAGACGTCTCCGGACGCCTGGAGGGCACGGGCGCCCGGCTCACCTCCGAGCTCACCCAGTTCAACGCCCAGCTCAACCAGCATCTGGAGACCGCCACGGGCCAGATCAACGAGCAGTTCGGCGAGATGAACGCCCGCCTGTCGAGCGAGATCACCAATATCTCCGGCCGCATGTGGGAAGATGTCTCGGGCCTGTCGTCCAGGCTCTCCGAGACGCTCGAGACGAGCAGCAGCGCGTTCGTGGAGCGTCTGGAACAGGTCGGTTCGACCGTTGGCCAGAACATCGTCACGAGCGGCGGCTCGGTCACCGAACGCATCGAAACCGCCAGCGCCGATCTCTCCAGCCGGCTGGAGAACACCGGCAAGTCGGTCACCGAGCGGCTCGGCGAGGTCGCAAGCCTCGTGGAGAATTCGGTCACCACGCTGTCGAGCCAGGTCGAGAACACCGCCTCGACCCGTCAGGAGGCCCTCAACGAGCTCATGGAGCGTCTCGGCCGGAAGGCGGAGGAAGTCGACGTGCTGATGCGCAACTTCACCAGCCTGATCGACGAATCCCTCACCTCCATCGAGCAGCGCTCGCGCGATGCCGGCAAGCTCATGGCCAGCCAGGCGAGCAACACGACGAGCGCCTTCGAGCAGGAGCTGACAAAGCTCGAGCAGCTCACCGACAAGCAGGTCGCCGAGACGGCCTCGCGGCTCCAGAGCCAGTACGAAGCCATGCTCTCCTCCATGAACGAGAGCCTGGCCTCCACCAGCACCGACTTCACCCAGACGGCGCAGAGCATGCGGGCCGCCGCCCAGCAGGTCGTCAAGGAGATCGAGGGCGCCCGCGCCGAACTCAAGCGCGCCGTCGTCGACATGCCGGACGAGACGCGGGCCAACGCCGATGCCATGCGCCATGTGGTCGCCGACCAGATCACCGCTCTCGGCGCACTGGCCGATATCGTCAAGCGTCACGGCCGGTCGATCGACCTGTCGGGCCCCGGCGTCTATGTCCCCCCGCCGTCCAAGACGGGAGACCTGAAGCCGGGAAAATCTGAGGGCGCCGCGTCCAATGCTCCGCGGACCGGGACGTCGGGCGCCCAGACCCCTGTGAGTGAGCGGAGCACGCCGGCCGCGGCAGACGGCGGGGCCGACGAGAAGGCCCCGGCGGAGACGGCCGGCAAGGCGAAGACGGCCGCCCCCGCCAAGGCGAAGGCCGGCGCGAAAGCGCAGGCCGACGCGGACGCGGAGACCCCGGCCGAGTCCACCCACAAGAAGGCCGCGGAGGCGGCCGCCTCGAAGTCTCCGGAGCCGGAGACCTCGGAAGAGACCGTGCTCGCGGGAAGCGATGGCGGCCTGTCGGAACGTGCCCGCGAGGCCTTCGACCGGCTCAACGACATCGCCGTCGACCTCGCGCGCGCGCTCGACGACACACCGCCCGCCGATCTGTGGCGCCGCTTCAAGGCCGGCGAGCGGGATGCCTTCATGCACCGCCTGTGCGCCCTGCGCGGCGATGCGTTCAAGGCGACGGTCGCCAAGCGGTATGCGGACGACGAGGCGCTCAAGGCCCATATCGACAGCTATCTCGGCGAGTTCGAGGGTCTTCTCGACGCCGTGTCGGAGGCCCGCGGCGGCGACGACATCGTCGATGCGTGCCTCGCCACCGAGGCCGGCAAGGTCTATCTCCTGCTTGCCGAGGCGGCCGGTCGCATCAAGGGGGCCTGATCGGCCCCCACCGATTTCCCCTCTCTTTCACCTCCCCCGGCCCCCTTCTCGGGCGCCGGGGGTTCTTCTTTTCCGGCAGCGCGATGCACGGGCCATCTTGCACAAAGGCGCAAGGCAGTGTTCATATGCGCTCGCCGTCCGGACCATCGGCATCCCCACTCGCCGTTCCGGCCCCGGCCCACTCCTTATTCATCCCTTGGAGACCGTACATGGAGATCCGCAAGCCCTACCTCATGTTCCTCGGCGACGCTCACGACCAGCTCGCGGTGAAGACCGCGCAAGGCGTGGTCGACTGGCGGCGCGACTGGTGCCTCGGCCAACTTCGCCTCGAAGGCTGCAAGGCCGACCTCGGTCTTGAGGACATGACCATCGCGGAAGCGGCCGAAGCCGGCGTCAAGACGATGATCGTCGGCACCGTCAGCCCGGGCGGCGTGCTGCCGGACTACTGGGTCGACACCATCGTCTCGGCCCTCGATGCGGGCCTCGACGTTGCCACCGGTCTGCACAAGCGGCTCAGCTCGGTTGCCGCGATTGCGGAAGCGGCCAAACGCAACGGTCGCCAGCTCTTCGACGTGCGCTTCTCCGACGAGACCTTCGCCACGGGCAGGGGAACGAAGCGTCCGGGCCTCAGGCTGCTGACCGTCGGCACGGACTGCTCGGTCGGCAAGAAATACGCCGCCCTCGCGCTCGAGGCCGGCATGCGCGAGCGTGGTCTCAAGGCCGATTTCTGCGCGACGGGCCAGACGGGTGTGCTCATTTCCGGGCGCGGCGTGGCGCTCGACGCGGTGGTCGCCGATTTCATCTCCGGCGCGGCGGAATGGCTGACGCCGGCGAACGACCCCGACCACTGGGACGTGGTGGAGGGCCAGGGCTCCCTCTTCCATCCCTCCTTCGCCGGCGTGACGCTCGGCCTGCTCCATGGCAGCCAGCCCGACGCCTTCGTCGTCTGCCACGAGCCGACGCGCACCAAGATGCGCAATGTCGAGCACCCCATCCCCTCCATCCAGTCGGTGATCGACCGCACGATCCTGGAGGGCTCGCTCACCAATCCGGACATCCAGTGCGTCGGCATCGCGGTGAACACCCAGGCGCTCGGCGAGGACGAGGCGAAGGCGCTGCTCAAGTCGATCTCGGAAGAACACGGCCTGCCGGCGACCGATCCGGTCCGCTTCGGCGTCGGCCCGATCGTCGACGAGATCGTCGCCCGGTTCGGGAGCTGACCGGCCATGCGCAAGCTCACCATCGCCCATGAGAGCTGGCCGCTCGCCACCACCTTCACCATTTCGCGCGGGTCGAAGACGAGCGCCGAGGTGATCGTGGTCGCCATCGAGGAGGACGGCCGGACGGGCCACGGCGAATGCGTGCCCTATCCCCGCTACGGCCAGACCGTGGAAAGCGTGATGGCCGAGATCGAGGCCCTGCGCGGCGAGATCGAATCCGGCCTCGACCGCGCCGCCCTCCAGACCCGCATGGAAGCGGGCGCGGCGCGCAACGGCATCGACTCCGCATTGTGGGATCTCGAGGCCAAGCGCTCCGGCCGCCCGGCCTGGGCGCTGGCCGGTCTCGACAGCCTCGACGCGGTCACCACGGCCTACACGCTGAGCCTCGAGGCACCGGAGGCCATGGCCTCGGCCGCGGCGAAGGCGGAAGCGGCAGGGCGCCCTCTCCTCAAGCTCAAGCTCGGGACGGAGGGCGGCGATGCCGAGCGCATCGCCGCCGTGCACGAGGCCGCGCCCACATGCCGCCTCGTGGTCGACGCCAATGAGGGCTGGAAGGCCGACCAGCTCCCCGATCTCTTCGCCGCCTGCGCCAGCGCCGGCGTGGAGCTCATCGAGCAGCCCCTGCCCGCCGGCGACGACGAGGCGCTACGCGGCACCGAGCACCCCATCGCGGTGTGCGCCGACGAGGCCGCCCACGACCTTTCCACGCTCGATGCGCTCGTCGGCAAGTACGACGCGATCAACATCAAGCTCGACAAGACGGGCGGCCTCACCGAGGCCCTCGCGCTGGCCGATGCGGCGCAGGAGCGCGGGTTGATCCTCATGATCGGCTGCATGACCAGCACCTCGCTTTCCATGGCGCCGGCCCAGCTCATCGCCCAGCGCTGCAAGGTGGTCGACCTCGACGGCCCCCTGCTGCTCGCCCGCGATCGCGAGAACGGCATCCGCTATGACGGGGGCACCATGCACCCCGCCCCGGCGGCCCTCTGGGGATAGGCGGGGCCGTATCCGGTCCGCGCCAAACAGGGAACGTGTGGAGATGACGCGGATCGGAAGACATCGCGAGACCCATCTGGTGAACCGCATCGGCTGGCTGCGCGCGGCGGTTCTCGGCGCCAATGACGGGATCGTGTCGACCGCGAGCCTGGTCGTCGGCGTCGCGGCGGCCTCCAGCGGCCGTGGCGACGTGCTCCTTGCCGGGCTTGCGGGCCTCGTGGCGGGCGCGATGTCCATGGCCGCTGGCGAATACGTCTCGGTAAGCTCGCAGGCCGACACCGAGAAGGCCGATCTCGCGCGCGAGCGCACCGAACTCGCGGCCATGCCGGACGCCGAGCTCGAGGAACTCGCCGGCATCTATGTCGAGCGCGGCGTGGAGCCGGAGCTCGCCCGCGAGGTGGCCCGCCAGATGATGGATCGCGACGCGCTCGCCGCCCATGCCCGCGACGAGCTGGGCATCACCCCGTCCATGGCCGCCCGGCCCGTCCAGGCGGCCTTTACCTCCGCGGCGACCTTCTCCGCAGGTGCCGCCCTGCCCCTGCTCGCCGCCGCGGCGAGCCCCGAAGGCGCGATCCTGCCAACCGTCACGGTGGCGACCCTCGTCTCCCTCGCCGTCCTCGGCGCGCTTGGCGCAAGAACCGGCGGCGCGGGGCCCGTGAAGCCCGCCCTGCGCGTCACCTTCTGGGGTGCGGCCGCCCTCGCCCTCACCGCCGGCGTCGGCGCCCTGGTCGGCCAGACTGGGCTCTAAGGTCGAAGAGTTGTTCGCAAGACCGGGGACCGCCGGCTGACGATACCGCCGGCAGTCCCCCTGTCTCGTTCACGTCCCCTCAGGCGCCGAGCACATGGGCGCCATGGGTGAGCACATAGACGGCATAGAGCGACTGGCTGCCGGTCATGAACAGCCGGTTGCCCTTGGAGCCGCCGAAGCACAGGTTGGAGCAGATCTCAGGCAGCCTGATCTGTCCGATACGGTCGCCATTCGGCGCGAAGATGTGCACGCCGTCATAGCCGTCGCCGACCCAACCGGCGCTCGACCAGACATTGCCGTCCTCGTCGCAGTCGATGCCGTCGGCCAGCCCCGCCTTTCCGTCGAGCGTCATGTCGGCGAAGGTGCGCGGGTTCTTCAGCGTGTTGCCGTCGACGTCATAGGCCCAGATGATCTTCTCCGCGTCCGGATAATGGGTCGCGCCCGTGTCGGCGACATAGAGCACCGAATAGTCGGGCGAGAAGGTCAGCCCGTTCGGTTTGAACGGCTCGTCGGCGACCTTGGTCACCTCGCCCGACTGCCCGTCGATCCGGTAGACGGCCTCCTTCTGGTAGGGCTGCGGAGAGCCGGTGTCGGCCTCGTTCCCCTCATAGTCGAGCAGGCTGCCATAGCCCGGATCGGTGAACCAGATCGAGCCGTCGTCCGGGCGCACCACGGCGTCATTCGGCGCGTTGAGCTCCTGGCCGTTCTCTGGTCCCGCGAGGATCGTGGCCGCACCGTTGTACTCGTAGCGCACCACGCGGCGCGTGCCGTGCTCGCAGGCGATCTGGCGGCCCGCGAAATCGAATGTGTTGCCGTTCGAATTGCCGGATGGATAGCGGAACTGACGTGCGACATGGCCGTCCTCCTCCAGCCAGCGCAACTGCTCGTCATTCGGAATGTCGCTCCAGACCAGATAGCGGCCGACGCCGTTCCAGGCCGGTCCTTCCGCCCACAGCGTCCCGCGATAGAGCCGCATGATGGGCGTGTTGCCGATCTTGGCCTTGAAGCGCGGATCGAGCTGAATGACGTCGGGCTCGGGATAGCGCACAGGCTCCGCATCCGAGCCGAAATTGCGCGCCAGGGCGGCCGGCGCCATGGCCGTCGTCGCCGCGACCGCGGCCGCCGCCTTGAAGACGGAACGCCGGGAAAGCCCCGGCCCGCCATCGCCCGAACCGCCCGGTCCGGCCATCTGGCCTTCGTCGCTCTTCCTCATGGGTGTTTCCTCCGATGCCGGCCCCCGCCTCTTCCGGACGGGGGCCATTCTGCCTCCCCGGCTGGCATCCCGCCCGCAAGGCGGGGCCCGCGCGGCCGGGTTTTTCCGCCGGGCAGCGAAAGCTTACAGCCCCGAACTGGCCCTATGCGTCCCGTGTCCCGGATCGTGGAATGGCCGGCGCGCCCTCAGGCCCCGCCGTGCGTCTCGGGCGGCTCGGCCACATGGCCGCCCCGCCATGTCGCGACCAGCAGGAGGGCCAGCACGAGCGATACCGCACCGAGCGCGGCCGCGCCCAGATAGGCAAGCCCGCCCCAGCTCCGGTAGAGCGGGCCGGACGCCCAGGTGACGAGACTCATCATCACGCCGCCCGACACGGTCGCATAGAGCCCCTGGGCGGTGTTGTGCATGGGCTGTGGCACGGCGCGCAGCAGGAAGTGCATCGTGCCGAGATGCGTCGCGCCGAAGGTGAAGGCATGCAGCACCTGCAGTCCGACGAGCGCCCACAGGCCCGGGTCGAAGGCCATACCCGTCCATCGCACCATGGCCATGCCCGCGCCGAGCGCGATCAGCCCGGCCGCCCCGACATGGCCCATGATCCGGCCCGACATGGCAAACAGTGCCACCTCCGCCCACACGCCGAGCGCCCACAGCGCGCCGATCACTCCGCCGGAATAGCCGAGCTCCTGCCAGTGGAGAGACCCGAAGGCGTAGAACACGCCGTGGCTCGCCTGGGTCAGGCTGGCCGCGCCGAGGAAAACCAGGAAGAGCGGCGCGCGTACCAGCCGGCCCACATCGCGCGGCGACAGGCGGACCCCTGCCGTCCGACGCAGGGTCTCGCCGCCCACGGCACGCGTCGGCAGGCTGAGGGTCACGAGGAGGAAGGCGACCTGGGCCGCGACGAGCACGAAGATGACATGCGCGGTCTCGATACGGTCGAGCATCAGTCCCGTTCCGGCGCTGGCCACGATGAAGCTCAGCGATCCCCACAAGCGCAACCGCCCGTAATCGAGCCGGAACCGCTCCGCGCCCGATATGGCGAAGGCCTCCGCGAGCGGCAGGACGGGCGTCCATGCCCCCGCCATCGCGACGGTCAGGAGGAGGATCGGCCAGAACCCCTCCGCCACGGAGAGCCCGGCAAGGCAGACGATCGAGAGCGCGGCCAGCGTCACCATCATCCGGCGCGGGCGGCCTGTCCGGTCGGCGAGGAAGGCGCAGAACGGGCCCGTGGCCAGGCGCACCGCGACCTGTGCGGCGAGGATCGCGGCGATTTCGCGGGTGTCCATGCCCTTCGCCCCGAGCCAGAGCGGCAGATAGGGCAGATAGATCCCGACACACGCAAACAGCGCTGCATAGAGCATGGAGACGCGGCGGGCGAAGGCGCTGGCGGGCATGCGGGGCGGGGCTTCCTACTTCGGACGGCTGTCGGAGACTTGCAGCTTAAACCATTCCATAACCAAAAATCCCCATAGTGCCGAAACGCTTCACGCTCAAGATCCACCGGCAAGGCAGCTCCGATCCGCAATGACGACGGCCGAAGACAAGACGACGCTCCCCGACGCGCGGCTCCACGAGCAGGATTACCGCCGGATCGAGGAGACCCTGTGCGAAAGCGCGCTGGGGCGGCAGTTCCTCGACGAATATGTCCGCCGCCATGCCGCGCCCGACACCGATACGCTGCTCCGGGCCATCGGACGGCTGGAGACGACCCTCGCGACGCAGGCCAGCGCCCTTGTCAGGCCGGTCGGTGCCCTGCGGGCCTCAGGCGAGCTCCGCACCGTCGCGGCGTCCGTGCGCAACGAGATGCGCCGGGCGGCAGAGACGCTCGGCACCGGCGAAGCGGATGGCGACCCGGCCCTTGCGCCGCTGAAGACGGCGGTCGTCGGCGAGGGCGTCGCCCTGCGCGAAGCCATCCGCCGGCTCAAGGTCCTGCGGCTGCGGCTCGGGACGGAAGGCGTGGAAAGCCCTGAGCTCGATGGAGCGCTGGACGAGATCGGCAGGCTGAGCGAACGCCATGTGGGCATCACCCACACGGTCGACATCGCACTCGACGGCCTCGGACGCCTTCTCGACACCATCGGCGAGGAGGGCGACGCCGGACAGCCCTCCGCACCCTCCCCCGAAGACAGCCCGGCCAAGGAAGAGCCGGACGACGAGGGCGGCATCGTGATCGTGCGCACGAAAACCGGCGCGTGCCCGCCCGAATTCGATGAAGCCGGCGGAGAGCCCGAGACCGGCAAGGCCTCCGGCTGAAATCTGTCGGGGGTCTCCTGCCCGGCCCTCCTAGCCGATCATCGTGCAGAAGCTTTCCCGGTCCACATTGCCGCCGGACAGCACGACGCCGACCGTGGCGCCTGGTTCGATCTCGAGCCGGCCGGACAGGAGGGCCGCAAGCCCCACCGCGCCGCCGGGCTCCACCACGAGCTTGAGCGTGGAGAAGGCATAGGCCATCGCCGCGCGCACCTCGTCGTCGCTCGCGACCAGCCCGCCGGCAAGCCTGCGGGAATTGATGGCGAAGGTGATCTCGCCCGGCGTGCGCGCGAGAAGCGCATCGCAGATCGAGCCGGTCGCCGCCTCGTTCGTCTCCCGCCGGCCCGATGCGAGCGAGCGCGCATGATCGTCGAACCCCTGAGGTTCCGCCACCCACACCCGGGTCGCCGGCGACAATTCCGCGAAGGCCAGCGAGATGCCGGCGATCAGCCCGCCGCCGCTCGCATTGGAGACGACATGGTCGAGGGTCACGCCGCGCGCGGCGGCATCCTCCGCCATCTCCAGCCCGACGGTGCCCTGCCCCGCCACGATGTCGGGATCGTCATAGGGCGGCACGATGACCGCCCCCTTCTCCTCAGCGATTGCGCGCGCGATCTCTTCGCGGTCTTCGCTCGCCCGGTCGTAGGTCACGACCTCCGCGCCATAGCCTTGCGTGTTGTCGCGCTTCATGCGCGGCGTGTCCTCCGGCATGACGATCACGGCGGGAAGTCCGGCGAGCGCCGCCGCCGCCGCGACGCCCTGGGCGTGGTTGCCGGAGGAATAGGCGACCACGCCGCCCGGGCACGCGGCCGGATCGAGCTGCGCGATACGGTTATAGGCGCCGCGGAACTTGAACGAGCCCGTGCGCTGCAAGGTCTCCGGCTTCACGAGCACGCGCGCGCCGACACGTTCGTTGAGCGCCGCCCATTCGACGAGCGGCGTGCGCGTCGCATAGGGCGCGATCCGGCGCGCGGCGTCGCGGATATCGGCAAAGGTCGGCAATCGGTCGAGAGGCGGCGTCATGATGGACTCCCTGTCCGGAGGATGCATGGCTTACCCCTCCTCTAGCGCATTTTTCGCCAGCCGCCACCCCGCCTTGAACGTGTTCCGGCCGGCCCTATATGAGAAAAATCGTCAAGATTGGAGGAGATTCGATGGCACAGTCATGCTCAAGGTCGCGCTGGACGCCGCTTTCCATTGCGGCCATCGTGCTCGGCTTCGTGGTGTGGTGGCCGATCGGTATCGCCGTCCTAGCCTATATCCTGTGGGGCGGCAGCGTCGACGGTGCCGTCAATGACGCATGGAACAGGGTGCGCACGCCGCGCAGTTCCGGCAACCGCGCATTCGACGAATACAAGGAACAGACGCTCAAGCGGCTCGAGGAGGAGCAGGACGCGTTCGCCGACTTCGTGGAGAAGCTCCGCGCGGCGCGCGACCGCGAGGAGTTCGAGCGCTTCATGGCCGAGCGCGGCAAGGCCTGACAAGGGCTGGCGTGCACCCTATTCAAACCGGAATGACGAAAGCCCGGATCGATCGGCGGTCCGGGCTCTTTGGCGCAAGGGGCCGCGCAAGCGCCCGACCGTCATGAGCGAGGCTGTCGAACAGGCTCTTGGATGCCGCGTGACGTCTCTGCAGCCCCTGTCGCGGAGCTGGGGGCTCAAGGTCATGCGCGCCGGCCTCGACGACGACCGGACCGTCCTCGTCAAGCAGGGGCCGGGCGACCTTCCCGGCCATGCGGGACTGGAGGGCTGGATGCTCGGCGAGCTCGCCCGCGAGACCGCGCTGCCCGTGCCGGACGTGCTCCACGCCTCCCCCGACCTTCTGGTCACCGACTGGATCGACAATGAGGGCGGCCCGTCCTCTCCCGCCCATGAGCGCCATGCCGCGGAGCTCCTCGCGGCGCTCCACACCATGCGGCAGCCCTCATTCGGATACTCGCGCGACACCGCGATCGGCGGGCTTGCCCAGCCCAATCCCGAAAGCGCCTCGTGGGTCGCCTTCTTCCGCGATCACAGGCTCGTCCACATGGCCGACATCGCCCATGGCCGCGGGCGGCTGCCGGGGCCGGTGCGCACGCGCATCGACAGGCTCGCCGACCGCCTTGCGGACTATCTCGACGAGCCCGGCCATCCAAGCCTTCTCCACGGCGATCTCTGGGGTGGAAACGTGCTGGTGCGCGGCGAGCGCATCGCCGCCGTGATCGACCCCGCGATCTCGTGCGGCCATCCCGAGATCGAGCTTGCCTTCACCACGCTGTTCGCCACATTCGGGCGTCCCTTCTTCGACGCCTATGGGGCGCTCGCCCCGCTCGACAAGGAGTTCTTTACGCTCCGCCTCCACATTTACAATCTCTACCCGCTCCTCGTTCACGTCGCGCTGTTCGGCGGCTCCTACGTTCCGCCGGTCGAGGCGACGCTCGAGCGGGCGGGATGCTGAAAACGGGAGACGTCCATGGATCTGGGACTCAAGGGCCGCAAGGCCATTGTATGCGCATCGAGCCGCGGCCTCGGCCGGGCCTGCGCGCTCGCGCTCGGGCAGGCCGGCGTGGATGTGGTGATCAACGGCCTGGATGCCGACCGCCTCGCCCGCACCGCCGACGACATCGCCGAGAAGACGGATGTTGCCGTCACGCCGGTCGCAGCCGACCTCGACACGCATGAGGGTCAGGCCGCCCTGCTCGCCGCCTGCCCCGAGCCCGACATCCTGGTTAACAACAATGGCGGGCCGCCCTTGCGCGATTTCCGCGAGCTCGACCGCGCGGCCATGCTGTCCGGCGTCGTGCAGAACATGGTCACGCCCATCGAGCTCATCCAGAAGGTCGCCGACAACATGGCCGAGCGGGGCTTCGGGCGGATCGTCAACATCACCTCGATCACGGTGCGCATGCCACTTGAGGGGCTGGACCTGTCGAGCGCGGCGCGGGCCGGCCTCACCGCCTTCCTCGCCGGCGCGGCGAGGCCGCTGGCGGAGCACAATGTCACCGTCAACCACATCCTGCCCGGCATGTTCGCCACCGACCGGCTGAAAGGGACGACGGAGAAGATCGCCCGCGAACGCGGCATCTCGTTCGAGGAAGCCCAGCGCGAGCGCGCAAGCGCGATCCCCGCGCGCCGTTTCGGCGACCCCGACGAGATCGGCCGCCTGTGCGCCTATCTGTGCAGTACCCATGCCGGCTACATCACCGGCCAGAGTATTCTGATCGACGGCGGGCTGTTCAACACGACGGTCTAGATGCAGGACACGTTGCTGCCGACCGGACCCGTTCGAGCCGGCGGTCAACCGCCCTTAGGTCCGATAGGTATTCAGGTCCTTTGCAATCATACAGCGTGCCATCCGACGGGATCGCTTGGCAAAGGCGCGCTTCACTTTCTTCAGCTCTCCACGCTGCCACGACAACATACGACGGCTGCGACGCGAGAAAGCGTCGCACTCGATGCCACTAGAACTCCCACGATTTCCCATCATTTGGCGGCCCCATGCTTTCCGATAAGCATACAGAAAGCGCGCACAGGATTCGACCGCGGTCCTCCTGGCATGCGCGTCATTCCATCTCGTCGACGCCCGTGCCGACGATCTTGGGATCGATGAGGCCTATCGCGTCGGCATCCTTCTGCGCATAGGGGAAGGCCGACAGCACGACACGGATGGCGTTGAGGCGGGTGCGGCGCTTGTCGTTCGCCTTGATGACGGTCCACGGCGCGATGGGCGTGTGGGTACGCTGGAACATCTCGCGCTTGGCCTCGGTATAGTCGTGCCAGCGGTCGACCGCCATGAGGTCGATATCGGAGAGCTTCCAGCGCTTCAGCGGATCGAGCTTGCGCTTGTAGAAGCGGTCGATCTGCTCCTCGCGGCCTATGGTGAGCCAGACCTTGAAGAGGTGCACGCCGTCGCGCACGAGAAGGTCCTCGTATTCGTTGACCTGATTGTAGAAGGCCTCCAGCTCCTCCTTCGAGCAGAACCCCATGACACGCTCCACGCCGGCCCGGTTGTACCAGGAGCGGTCGAACAGCGCGATGTCGCCCGCGGTGGGAAGCCTTGCGGCATAGCGCTGGAAATACCACTGGCCGCGCTCCGTCTCCGTCGGCTTGGCAAGCGCGACGACATGGGCATGGCGCGGATTGAGATGCTCGGTGAACCGCTTGATCGTTCCGCCCTTGCCCGCCGCATCGCGCCCCTCGAACAGCACCACGACGCGCTCGCCGGTCCTGCGGATCCAGTCCTGGAGCTTCACGAGCTCGATCTGGAGCGCCTGCAGATCTTTCTTGTAGTGCTTGGACTTGAGCTTGTCCTCGTAGGGATAGTCCCCGCTCGTGAAGGCGCGCTCCGCGATCTTTTCCGGCAGCTCGTCATGCTTCAGCGAATAGAGCTTCTCCGGAAGGGCGTCTTCCGTCTCCTTGGCGGCCATGGGCAGAACTCCCCGCAAACGGTTTCCTGGGCGAAACGATTGCGCGATCCTACCCCGCCATGTCCGGCTTGGCGATGGCCGGGACAAAGCCCTGAAGCGCCTCGCCTACTGGCCGAATGTCAGTCCCGTGCGCGCCAGGAAGATGCTCTGGCTGAGCGGACCGAGGATCTTTGTCCATTCGTGCACCGGCGCATTGGTGACGAAGACCACGTCGCCGGAGCGCATGGCGAAGCGCTTGGCGTAGAAGAAGCCGCGCGTGTCCATGAGATTGAGCTGGTAGACGGTCGGCACGCCGGACCGCGTCTCCAGCGCCGGCTCGCCACGGTGCCGGCGAATGGCGTTCACGATGTCGGGATCCTCGAAGCGCAGCAGGAAGACACCGGTGCGCTGGGCCTGCTTGTCCTTCAGCCCGCCCGCCGCGGACAGGGCGTCGATCAGGTGGAAATCGCTCTTCGTGAAGGGATACTCGCCCTTGTTCTCCACCGCGCCGAGCATGGAGAAGGTCGCGGGCGCGTCGGCCACCACAACCTTGTCGCCGGGCTCGAGCCCGATGTCGTAGCCCGGATTCTCGTAGAGGGTTTCCAGATTGATACTGCCACGCCGGGTGCCCCGCACCACGGTGACCTCGGTGCGATAAGGCGGCTGGGTCGATCCGCCGGCCGCCGTCAACGTCTCCATGAGCGTGCCGGCCCCGTCCGCGAGGCCGAGATCGTAGAGACCGGGCTTGGCGACGGCACCCGCCACCATTGCCCGCGCGCCGCGCCCTGTGGCGATCCTCAGCTCCACCTGCGGGCGCACCGTCTCGCGCTCCAGGCGGGTCTGGATGATCCGCCGGGCCTCCTCCACGGTCTTGCCAGCGATCCGGACGCGGCCCGCATAGGGAATGAACACCGCACCGTCGCTGTCGATGACGAGACGGTCGATGGTCGTGCTCCGGCCCGTCGCGCTGGTATAGAGCCCCGCATCGAGCGATTCCCAGATCGTTGCCTGCACGATATCGCCCACCTCCAGCTTCGGTGAGCGGGTTCCGCCACCCCTGCCGAGAGCGGAGACGAGCGACGGTTCCATACGGCGTGTGGCCGTATCGGCGACGAACGGGTCGATGGTGATCAGCTCGAACCGGTTATCCGCTGCCTGGGCGGACACCGAACTCGCCATGGGGGTCTCGCCGGGAACGAGCGTGCAGCCCGCAAGCCCTACCGCGGCGGCAAGGACAACCGCGAGGGCGCACAGATGCCTGCCCAGTGCATAGGCCGATCTCCGACCGCACCGGACCTGGCCGCCGCCGCGCTTCGTCGCCGCCAGACTACCCTCATCAGCCATCCGCCGAATTGCTCCTTCCCCGCCCACGCACGACACACCTTCCACGACATCACCATGATTTTCAATACTTAAAGTTGTATAAACAGCCCGATACACCCCGATATCGCCATGCCGCGCCCCTACTGCGCCGCGTCGAGCGCCTCTTCGGCCATATCCGCGCCTTCGAGCCTGTAGAAGCTCTCCGTCTCGGCTGTGGAGGCCATGCTCTGGACGAGTGGGCCAATGAGCATCTCGATACCCCGGCCCGTGTAGAAGCATCCGTTGAACTGGCAGGTCCGCAGCAGGAAGACGCGGAAACGCCGATACGCTCCCTCGTCGGGTGGCTGGGGGTTCGCGAAGAAGCGCTCGAGCGGCAGCTCGCTGACATAGGGCGGATGGCGGTAGATCGCGCGCCCGAGCACCCTGGTGGGAATACCCCGCATCATCGCCTGGTGGCAGGCGGTCGAATTGACGGAGACCACCGACCTTGCGCGGTCGAGCAGCGGGGCGAGCTTTCCCCCGTCGACGAAGTGGCAGCGATCCGCGACGCCATGGCGCCTGGCCGCCCCGGCGACAGCGGCGGCAACGGCGTCCACATCCGGATCGAGAGGATGGCTCTTGAAGACGAGCGGGCCGCCGGGCGCCCCGGCGCGCGCATAGGCGGAGATGCACTCCTCGATCACGGCATCGAGCGAGACATAGTCGCTGTGGACGGCAAGCTGGGAATCGCCCCCGAGCTGCAGGAGAACCATGTGAAACCGCTCGCCAGCCATGACCCTCGCGACCGTTCGACGCGACCGCGTCTTGCTCGGTCCCATCAGGACGAGCCGGCGCGTCCATGCGAGAAGTTCGCGGCCAAGGCCAGGCTCGCGATGGGAGCGGTAGCAGGGAAACAGCCACGAACCGGCGAGATTGCAGCCGTAATAGCGCATGCCGTAGGCCACATAACGCCATAGCGCGTTGCCCACCCCTTGGGCCGCCGGCTCGGTCAGCGGATCGGCCATGGTATCGGCGAGACGCCCGCAATCCATCCGCATGAGTGGGGAAAAGCCGTTCACGCCATCGCGCTCATAGGTGATCCAGTCGGGCCGCAGATAGCCTTCCTCGAAGACATGAACCCGGATGCCGAGCGCCCTCAGGGTCGCGACCGCGGCACGGTGGTAGTACCGGCAATCGCCGTAGAGCACCACATCCGTCACCCCGTCCTGAACCGCCACCTGCCGGATCCAGACCGGCCAGTTGGTCCGCGTTCCACGGAAATAGCGGCGCCGCAATCCGATCGAGTCCAGGGCATCGCCGGGATTGAGAACGACCTTGACCGTGCTCGCGCCGGCATGGCCGAGTGCGCGTGCCAGATGCCGGAAGAACGGCCCCGGCGGCCCCTGCAGGAACAGGAAGACGCGGCCTGCGAGATCGGGCCGGCCGGATGCCGGAAACGCCGCACCGGCGAGATCTTCGGGCCACAGGGCCGACAGGCCGACGACTACCGCAGCACGTGTCTCCTCCTCCCTCATCAGCCGTCCGGCAGGGCGCAACTGGGCAGGCTGAGCAGGCATCATCCGGGAAACCTTCGATCATGGAGGCCTGTGCCGCCGACCGTCACTCGTCGATCTGCGGCAGACAGGCACGTTGGCGCCGGGGCCCCGACGATGGAGCCGCAACTCGTTGGGACACGCCTGCCCGGCCGGTCTGCCGGTCGGCAGGGCACCTGACGGGCCGCGTGGACTCAGACCGTTATAATGGAAAATTGCATCTTTGAAACTTAAGATTGCATAACTGGATCACGAGAACCCGTGAGCGTGTTGCGTGCATGCCACAGCGAATGCGGCATGAAGAAGGGCCCCACACGTAACGCGACGTGCCGCCCGCCTTCCTTGCCGTGCTATGACAGGAGCCGGATTGGGGGGCCTCGACCGAGCCCGTGATGGAGGCGGCTCATGGCCCATGCGGATACACCGCGCTTCTTCGACGAGGACACCATTCCCGTCGACGTGATGCTGGTTCTCAAGGCGGCATCGCTTCTGGAGACCGGCGAGTTCAGGATCTTCGAGATCGCCTACCGGCGCTGGTTCGGGCATGCGGGCGAGGAGAAGACCATCGAGCGCTATTTCGTCCTCTACATGTTCAATGACGTCGTGCCGCAATGGGTGCGCCATTTCGCCCGGCACGTGCTGGAGCTCGACCGCCGCCACGCGCTCGATCCGCGCGCCTTCGGCCTGCATCCTCGCCCGCCGAACCGGGAGGCGCGCCGCCGCGGCGCGCTCTATGCGGCCTGGATCGTCCTGTTCCTGGCCGTGCTGATCGCCGCGGCGCGCCTCGGCGCGGAAACCTTCGGAGCCTACGACAGCTGCATGCTCCCGCCGTGCTATACTCAGGACCGGTGAGCACGGCAGAGATGGAAGGCGCTTGCCGCCCGCCGGTCCGGGAGACAATGCCGGCGCAGTCTCGCTGAGGGGAAAGCGGCCCATGGGCGGAGATCTCGTCGACTGGATTGCCGTCATCGTCCTGGCCGGCATCGCCTGGCATGGGCTGACCTATCGCGACGAGGATGGCGAGCGCCCCTGGGTTCACCTGCTGTTCGGCTGCATCGCGCTCCTGTTCTGCCTGCGCTTCCTCTTTTTCGACATTCTGGGTGTGATGTGACGCGGGGATTGCAGTAGCCGACCGGCCCCTGATCCGTGCGTTGAGACGGCCCGATCAGCGGCGGTGCGCGCTATTGCTCGTAGGGCCGCTGGGCATCGTCGATCTCGGGAATGGAGAGCACCCTCTCCTCCTCCGGCAGCGCCATCTGCTGCTTCAGGTAGCGCAGCCTGTCGGCGATGGTCGGCGGCGGTTCCTGGATATTGTAGAGGAACCGGTCGAGCCAGTGCATCCCGTCGGCGAGTTCCGGATCGCGCTCGAGCGCCGTCTCGTAATCCGCCATCGCGCGCTCGTAGCGCCCCATCCGGTCGTAGATGATACCGCGCGTGGCATAGTGGCCGGCAAAGGCAGGATCGAGCGCCATGGCCTGTTCGATGGTCTTGAGCGCCTCGCCATACCGCTTGAGCCGAATCTCGCTATTGGCGAGACCGCGCAATGCCGGCAGATGCTCCGGGTTGCTCGCCAGCGCGGCACGATAGCCCTCAGCCGCGTCCTCATACCGGGCGTCCTCGAACGCGTTGTTCGCCGACAGATACGCCATGTCGCCCGGCGCCCGCTCGGCGAAATGATCGTAGCCCTCATAGCCGAGCCACAGGGCGACACCGGCGATGGCGATCCATTTGAGAGCCCGGTAGACGGGATCGGCATGCGCCTCGCGCCATGTGATGCCGCTCTTTCCGTCGCTCATGCCTGCCCCGACGCCCAGTTGCCGAAGATCAGATGGTAGTTGAAGAGCGCCGCGAGCGCGACGGCCAGAAAGGCGGCGATGAACCGCGCCCGGCGAAGCTGCCCCTGCCGCTCGCGCTCGTCGAGCCGCACGCCGCCGCGCCGCTCCAGACGGCGCACGCTCAAGATCCAGATGAGCCGGGCCGTCGGGAAGAACAGGGCGACGGCGAGGATCGCCGTCGTGACGAGATAGTAGGTCTGCGCCGTCATGGCCCCGAAATCCTCGCTTCTCAGGTCGTCATGGCCGGAAGAGACAGAACCGCCCCGGGCATCGATGGCCCGGGGCGGCTTCCGCGCGGAGCCCCCTTAAGGCCCGTCAAGCGCGTCCTGTCGCACTCGCAGACACGTCGCCGATATCCTCCACGAGTGCCTCGACCTCCTTACGCGGCACGGTCGACATCTCCATGCGATAGGCCAGGAACCACATCATCACGACGCCGAGCGCCCACCACAGGATCTGCCATGTCCAGATGGACGGCATGCCGAACAGCCAGGTCTCCGGCGCGTTCGGATTGCCGAAGATCGTGTTGCCGATCACGCAGCCGGGCCCGATGGCGAAGAAGAACCACACCAGCGCAGCGATCCAGGCTGCCGGCACGAGCCTCTGCTTCTCCGGAGAGACGGCGGAATGCTCGCGCAGGAAGTCGTGATAGGTCATGCGGTGCCGAAGCTCGTCCGCATTCTGGGTGACCGCGGAAATGAGGAGCGCCGCACCCAGATTGAGGAACAGACCCCAGAAGGCGGAATGCAGCGTCCACGGCCAGCGGCCCCAGGGAAGCTCGACACCGAACCACCCGGCGACCGACTGCCCGATGCTCTCGGTGAAGATCACCCCGAGAATGCCGAGGAACAGGCCAACGGTAATGCCCGCCCGGGTGAACCACGGCGCATAGCACACCGCGATCAGGGCCGGCCACATCTGGAAGCCGAAGGCGACCGCCAGGCCGCCCAGCAGCACCAGGGCGTCCTGCGAGGTCGTGGCGACGATGAGCGCCGCGATCACGATGACCGCCACGCCGATCCGCCCCCACAGCTTCTGCGTCCTGTGGTCTGCGTCCGGCAGCACGAAGTGCTTCAGGAGATCGCGCGTGAGCATGCCGCCCGCCGTCGACATGTAGGCCGCGCCCGTCGACTGCATGGCCGCGAGCGCGCAGACGGCGAGGAAGCCCACAAGGACCGGCGCCGTCGTGCCCAGAAGGTCGATCAGCGCGGGCACGATATAGCCCTGCTTGCCCGGCATATCCATGATGTCGCGATTGCCGAAGATCGGTCCGAACACGTCGTTCACGAGCTCCGGATGCGCCTCCATGAAGGCCCTGTCGGCCCCGAGGAAATGGCCGCCGAGGCCCTGCATCGCCGTGAACACCATGAGGATCAGGCCGATGCCGAAGGACGACGCCCAGACCTGCTGCGGCGCGAAGGGCGCAGGGTCCTTGTTGGAGAACGCCCACATGGAGAAGGCCGGCGCGGACTGGATGCCCATGAGCGCGAACATGTAGGTCAACACCATCATGCCGGTCCACGCGCCGCCCTCCGCGCTCGGCCCGTTGGAGACGAACTGGATCACGCCCGGCACGGCGATATAGTGGCTGTAGCCGGCCGGCGTCCGGATCGGATCCCATTGGGCGAGCGCCGCGATCCCCTCGGTGAGGCGGTCCCAGCCGCCGACATAGGACACCGCGATGATGCCGATCGCCACGATACCGACGGCCAGCAGGACGCATTGCAGCGTGTCCACATAGGCCACCGCGCGCAAGCCGCCGGAGGCCACATAGATCAGCACCACGGCCGACAGGAGCCACATGCCCACATCGACGGAGAACAGCCCCTGGGTGAGGACGTTGAACAGGAAGCCCGACGCCCTGAGCTGCACGCCGAGATAGGGCACCGAGAAGCACAGCGCGATGACGACCGTCAGAAGCCTGATCGTATCGCCACGGAAATAGGTCGCCAGCATCTCGCCCGGCGTGACGAAGCCGAAGCGCTTGCCGAGCATCCATTGCCGCTTGAGGAACATCACCCCCGTGAAGGGGATGGTGATCGCGTAGAACGACGCATAGGCATACTGGAACCCGTCACGATAGATGAGCCCCGGATGGCCCATGAAGGTCCAGCCGGAGAACGATGTCGCCGTCGCGGCCAGCACGAACACCCACAGCGACAGGCCGCGGCCCGCGATGAAGTAATCGCTCGCCGTGTGCGACAGCCGGGCGCCCCGCACGCCCCAGTAGATACAGTAAGACCAGTACAGAATGACGAAGATGAAAAGCCATACGACTTGTGCAGACATCGGCTCCCCCTTTGCGTCGAGCCCGAAATGTCATGGGCCGGGGGCATCTCTTCTATGTCAGAGCCATAACCCGGCGTCCGCCCGGCCTTCCGGCCGCGCATCATGTCAAGACGACACGTGTCTCACCATGTCATCACATCATGAAGACTCGGAAACAATCAAGTCAATAAGCCTAATGTCTTATATATCACAAGATGAAATCGGCCAATTTCCTCTTGCACTTGCTCACAAACGCTTCGCATCCGCACAACAACCGGAGACAACGCAAAAGAAAAGGCGCCCCGGACCACCGTCCGGGACGCCCCGACGACTATTGGCGAACGGCCGCAGTCACGGCTTGACGGTCTGCACCACCGTAAAGCCCTCGAAGACGGGATGGGCGAGATAGAGCGTCTTGCGCTCGCCCGCGCCGCTATGCGCCCGGCGGAAGGCTTCGGACTTTGTCCACGCCTCGAAGGCCGCCTCGTTCTCCCACAGCGTATGGGAGGAATAGAGCGTGTGGTCGTCGTGCTCGGGACCACGGAGCAGATGGAACTCGATGAAGCCCGGCACCTCGTGGAGCCGGCTGTCGCGGCTCTTCCAGACCTCCTCGAAATCGGCCTCGGAGCCCTTGGCGACCTTGAACCGGTTCATGGCGATATACATCGGATCGTTCTCCTGTGTGTTGCACTCTTGCTATCTGGGTCTGAACCTGACCGGAACGGTGAAGCTCATCGCGTTGCGGCCGAGCCCGCCCGGAATCTTCGGAAACGGGTCCGCCCGGCGGACCATGGCGAGCGCCGCCTCGTCGAGCACCTGCTCGCCGGAACTGCCGCGCAGGCTGACACCGCGCAGGCGGCCCGACGCATCGATCGAGAAACGAATCGTGACCACGCCCGACAGGCGCCGACGCGCCGCACTCGAGGGATAGCGCTTGTGGCGCTGGAGATGGGCGAGCACGCGGCCCGCATAATTGGACGCATCGGCACGCCCGCCATCGGCCTCGCGGCGCCCGCCGGAGCCCTTGGCCTGCCCGGCCGTGGCGTTGACGGCCGCGCTGCGCTTCTGGTTGCGAGCCTTGCGGGCCTCCTCCGCCCTCCGGCGCGCGGCGGCCTCGCGTCGTTCCTTGTCCTTGCGGCGCTTGAGCGCCTCGCTCGCCAGATCCTGCGGCTTGGCCCTGGGAACGGCAAGCGGATCCGACTGCGACGGCTCGAGCGCCTCCCGCTCGGCGGGTTCGGCCGCGCGCGCAACCTCGACGGGCTCGGCGTCGCTGCGCTGCGCGGGCTCGGCGGCAGCCTCGGCCTGCACCGGCTCGGCCGCGTCCTCCATCGCCTCGTCGGCGACGGGCCGGTCCGCCGTGTCGCCCAGTGCAGCGGTCGCCTCGGCGGCCTCCTCGGCCGGCCGGGTCTCGGCCGGCTCGGCAGCGGCCTGCCGCTCCGCCCTTTCCTCCGTTTCCGCGACCTCATCGGCTTCGGAGGCCGTCTCGACCTCCCGGAGCTCCTCGGTCGGCTCGGCCTCGGCATCCTCCGCCTCGACGGTCGTCGTGGCGTCGACGGGCTCGGCCACGGTCTCCGCGACTGTCTCCTCCGCCTCGTCGTCGGACACCACCGTCTCCTCCGCGGCAACCGTCATCGGCGAGCCCCAGACGACGCTCTGCTCGCCCGCGGAACGCTCGCGCCGGGGCTCGTCGCTCGCCCAGCCGACCATGACGGCCAGAACGCCACCGTGCACTGCGAGGGCCACGGTGAGCGCAAGCGCCCATTCTGCGAACCGCCTCGGCATCACGACCTTCCGTTGAGCGTGATGATCCGGAGCCTGGCGAGCCCCGAGCGCTTCAGCCCGTCGGAGATCGGCTTCAGCGCCGACATGGTCACCGCACGGTCGACGATCACCGGAAACGGCGCCTCGCGGTCGAGCGTCCCGTCGGTGGCGAGGACGCTCTCCAGATCCTCCGGCGCCACCGGGCTGCCCTCGTAATAGGCGGTGCCGTCCGCCGTCACGATCAGCGTGTCCTGCGGCGGCTGCGTCGCCGGGCTGACCGCCGTCTCCACGAACGAGACCTCCACCGACGGGCGATGGGACAGCGTGCCCGCGATCATGAAGAAGATCAGCAGGAGGAAGATCACGTTGATCAGGGGGATCAGGTCGTCGCGCTCATGCTGGCTGCGACCGCTCGACAACTTCATCTCGACGCTGTCCTCGACGCTCGCATCAATTGATCAGGGCCACCGGCCCCACCGCCGCGGCCTTGGCCCGCTCCACGGCCTGGAGGACGTCCTGCGCGCGGGCGCTGGCCGACGGCTTGACGATGATGCGCACCTCCTCTTCGGCGGCCGCATCCGCAAGCGCCTGCGCAAGGGCTGCAAGCTCCACCGCCGTACCGTTCACCGCATAGCCGCCCTCCTGCGTCACCGAGACGAGGACTGCCGGCCGGTCCGACGGCGCCCCGCCACCATCCTGCCCGATGGCGATGTCGACCGACGCGAAACGCGCGAAGGTCGAGGCCAGCATGAAGAACAGGAGCAGCAGGAACACCACGTCGATCAGAGGCGTGAGGCTCGGCGCGGCCCTGCGGCGCGTTTGAGCCTCAATACGCACGGGCCGTCTCCGTCACCGGCCGGATATAGTGCGCCGGCTGCTCGTCATGACCGTTGCCCGCCGCGGGCCGGGCGAACGGCGGATGGGTGAGCACGCGGGTCGTCAGCGTCTCTATGGCCGTCTGGGTACGCGCGATCCGGCTCTCGCACCAGTGCAGTGCGAACACGGCCGGAATGGCGATCGCCAGGCCGACGGCGGTGGTCAGCAGTGCGACCCAGATGCCGCCGGCAAGCGCTGCCGGATCGACCTGGGCACCCGCCTCCTGAAGCACGCGGAACGCCTCGATCATACCGAGAATGGTGCCGAACAGGCCGATCAGCGGGGCGACCTGCGCGACCGCCTCGAGCACGCGCAGATAACGCCGGAGCTCCGTCATGACCTCCTGGCCCAGGCGTTCGGCGTCCTCGCGCACCAGGGCGTCGGGGCGCTGCTCGAGCGAGCCGTTCATGGTCTCGCGGACCACATGGGCGACCGGTCCCTTGCGGGTCTTGAGCATGGCGGCCGCCTCGCCCGGCCGGCCGGCCATCCACACCCTGGTCGCCTCCGCGACCGTGCGGTTGCGGGCCTCCGTCAAAGGCAGCAAATCCTTGAGCTTCAGCACAAGGACGGCAAGGGCGAGCACCGACAGGAACAGGAGGAACACGACCACCGGCCCGCCCATCTCCAGGAAGCCGCCGGCCTGGCTGGCGAGGCTGTCCCACCAGGAAGCCGGCTGTGCGGCCTGTACGGGCCCGATCGCTGCATCCGACAGGGTTTCTTCCATCACTCCGTCTCCGGGTTGTCACCATCGGCCGATGCGCTGTCATCGGCGGAAATGACGAGGGGTACGTCGCCGCGCGTACTCGGCGCGATGCGGGCGAGACAACCGGCGGCATCGAGGTCGCCAGCCTTGCAGGCCGTCACGTCGTTGACCAGTACGGATCCGACACCGTCGCAACGCAAACCGGCAAGATCGAACTGCTGGGCGCGGATCTTGCCAGGCCTGAGCGGACGCGACTTGAAGACCACGAAGCGCTCCACACGCTTCTCGCGGTCGAACAGGACCGTCTCGATCTCCAGCGTGTCGACCGCATTGTCGAGGCGATTGGTGAACAGGAGGGTCAGGCGGCAGGTGTCGTCGCGCTGCTCCAGGCGGTTGAGTTCGAGCGCGATGGTCCCGTCACCTGCCGCCCCGGCCGCCGGGGCCAACCCGGCCATCGCAGCGGCCGCCAGCCCCATCGCCCCGACGGACCGCAGAGTTGCGCACATCCGCCCACACATCGTCGCCATAACCCCTCCTTCGCGTCAGAAGCGAACCGTCATCGACATCTTGGTGTTGAACCCGGGCATGTTCTGCAGGTCGAGGAACGGCCTGTAGGTCTTGTCCAGGATGTTGTTGAAGCGCAGATCGAAGCTCAGTTGCTCGTTGTACTGATATCCCGCGAACAGGTCGACAAGGGTGAACGCGCCCGTCTCCAGATCGGGATCGGAAACGCGGTCCTGCCTGGCGACCGCGGTGATCTCGGTACCGACCTCGAGCGCCCGGTCGAGGAACCGGAAGCCGAGCAGACCGCTGATCTGATCCGGCGGGATGGAATTCAGCCACTCGCGGGTATCGCGGTCCTTGCCCCTGAGGATCTGGCCCGAAAGCCCCGCGAACATGAAGCCCGCATCGTACATGCTCTCGAACTCGAAGCCCTTGATCCGGACCTTCGCGACATTCTGGTACTGGTAGGCCGGCATGCAGCCGAACGGCCCCGGCGTGCAGGGCACGGAAGGGTCCTCCACCAGATCGATGAAGTTCATCACGTCGTTCTGGAAGATCGCCGTCTTGATGCGCAGCCCGTCGCCCGGCGTGAACAGGTTGTCGACCCTGTAGTTGATGCCGACCTCGTAGGTGTGCCCGATTTCCGGCTTCAGCTTGGGATTGGGCACGAAGGGGAATTGCGGGAACGGATGCATGCCGGAGATCAGCGTCTCCGTCACGCTCGGCGCCCGGTAGCCTTCCGCATAGGTGGCATAGAGCTCGAAACCGTCGAGGAGGCCGGTCTCCTCGAACGGCGTCAGCGAGACGGTCACCTTCGGCGAGAGCCGGTCGCCGGAGGAGGAGACCTTGTCGCCGTCGTCCTCCCTGCCCTTCAGCCGGTAGCCGTCATAGCGCAGCCCGCCGATGATCCCCAGCCAGCTCGTGACCGCCACCTGGTCCTGCAGGAAGGCGCCATAGGCCTCGCGCTTGCCGCCCGGCGTGAAGAGGTCGGCGGTGCCGAACTCGTCCGTCGTGGTCACGTCGTCGTGGAAGTAGTCGAACCCGTAGGTCACCGTGTGGCCCAGACTGCCGGTGTCGAAGCGCGAGGTGTTGAAGACGTCGGTGCCGATGGTGATGATCTCGAAGGAGCGCTTCATGCTGGAATCCTCGACCTCCGTCTGGTCGAGATCCGTCCGGGTGATGTAGCCCGTGGCCGACAGGTCCCAGAGATCGCTCGTCGGATCCTTGTAGGTGTAGCGCAGCGTCCCGGTGTTCTGCGTCATCCGGCTGTCCTGCGCCGTGCCGCCGTCCACCACGTCGGTCCACTTGGTCTCGTCGCCCACATAGCCGAGCTTGATCTCGTGGCCGTCCGCCGGCCGCCATGTCGTCTTGGCGTATCCGGCCAGCACGTCGAAGCCGGTGTCGTCCACCCTGTCGCCGCTGCCGTCCTTGTAGTCCCCCCGGTCGCGGTAGATCAGATTGGCGATCATGTCGAAATCATCGCCATAGCTCATGGCACCGGTGCCGCTCAGGAACCAGCCATCGCCATTGGTCTCGTAGCCGGACTTGACGATGCCCGCCGCCGACTCGCCCGGCAGCAGGATGTCGCGGGCGTCCTTCGTCTCGAACACCACCACGCCGCCGATCGCGCCCGATCCGTAGACATTGGCCACAGGGCCGCGCACCACGGTGACCGCCTCCAGCAGCTCCGGCTCGATGAACAGCCTGTTGTCGGTCGCGTGGGTAGACATCTGGAAGTTGTTGCGCGCCCCGTCGAGGATGACCGCCACGCGCCCGAAATTCTCAAGCCCGCGGATATTGATGCCGCCGCCCGGCATGTCGCCGTTCTGGGAAACCGTCACGCCCGGCATGGCCTCGAACATGTCGGCAAGCGAATCCGGCTGGAGACGGTCGATCTCCCGGGAATCGATGACGCTGACGGAGGCCGGCGTGTCGATGGGCGCCTGCTCGACCTTGTTAGGTACAACCGTCACCTCGTCGAGGACGAGATTGTCCTGACGCGGGCTGTCGGCGAAGGCCGCCGCCGACAAGGCTGTTAATGCCACACCACTCATGAGCATCCGTCCGAAGGATGCGGTGAAACGAGACATGTCGCCTCCCGATCGAATGAGAAACCAAGCCCCCTGAACGCGCTGGCTACTCGACCGGGAAGGGTCTTTTGCTTGCTCCGACCGGACCGCCTCGAGCCCCTCGCGATGCGCACACGCACCGCCTGAGACCGGCTGTCCGAAAAGCTGATTGCCTTGTATGGTATCTTGACTATAGAAGTCAACAATTGAACAAATGACCGCGAGCCAGCAACCGGATCCCTCAGGAGCCATGACCGACAAGACACCAGACCGCCCGGCGGACGCGGCTTCCGCCACCGCCGGCACCGCATCGGACAAGCCCGTTCTCGCCTCGCAGGACATTCTCGGCGGCAGCCGGTCCGCGATCATCCTGCACGAGGGGGAGAGCTACATCCTCCGCGTCACGCGCCAGGGCAAGCTCGTGCTCAACAAATGACGTCGCGGACCGCACGCGAGACACCACCCGGAACTGTTCGGGCCATATCCATCAGGTAAGGCCCGCCCCGCAAGGACCGACCCCGCCATGAAGACACCACTCCGCCTCCCAGGGCTCGCGCCGCTTCTCGCCGCAGCCTTCATTGCCGCCGTCCCCGCCGCCGCGGCCAGTGACACGACCGTCGACGCGCTGACCGAGAAGGACCGCGCACAGGTCGTCTCCATCGGCGGCTCCATCACGGAGATCCTCTACGCCCTCGGGCTTCAGGACCGGATCGTCGCCGTGGACACGACGAGCCTCTATCCCCCGGAAGCGCTCGAGGAGAACCCGAATGTCGGCTATATGCGCGCCCTCTCCGCGGAGGGTGTGCTCGCCACCGAGCCCGGACTGATTGTCGCGGAGCCCGATTCGGGCCCGGCGGAGGCCATCGGCCAGCTCAAGGCCGCCTCCGTACCCTTCCTCACCGTGCCCGACACGCCGAGCCCCGAGGGCGTGCTCGAGAAGATCGCCGCGGTCGGCGAGATCATGGACCGGGAGGACGACGCCGGTGACCTCGCCGCGAAGGTGAGGGCCGACTTCGCGGCCCTGGACAAGGAGACCGGCAAGATCGGCGAGCCGCGCAAGGTACTGTTCATCCTCTCCGCCCAGGGCGGCCGCCTCCTCGTCGCGGGCAAGCAGACCGGCGCGGACGCCATCATCCGGCTTGCCGGCGCGCAAAACGCCGTCGGCGACATCTCCGGCTACAAGCCGATCAGCAACGAGGCGCTCATCGCGGCCGCGCCCGACGCCATCGTCATGATGTCGCGCGGCGATCATTCGGCATCCGCCGACGGCATCCTCTCCCACCCCGCCGTCGCCCAGACGCCGGCGGGCAAGGAGAAGCGGCTGGTCGTCATGGACGGGCTGTTCCTCCTGGGCTTCGGTCCGCGCACGCCGCAGGCCGCCGACGCGCTCGCCCGCGCGCTCTATCCCGAAAGCGGCATCGCTCCTCTGCCTGAACGGCCCTGGAGCGCCGCCGAGACGCAATGACGACCGCAGACGCAACACTTGCCGCCGAGGCCCGAAGCGCCCGCGCCGGCGACCGGCGCGCACGGGCCCGGCTCGTCGTCGCGGCGCTCGCCGTGCTGGTCGCCGTCACGGGCTTTCTCTCGCTCGCGGTCGGCGCGACGGGCTTCACGCCCGGCACGGCGGCGCGCGCGCTGCTGGCCGGCCTGTCGGGCGCGGACACGGCCGGGACGCTCGCCAATGTCATCGTCATGGAGATCCGCCTGCCGCGCACCCTGCTGGGGCTTCTTGTCGGGGCGGGGCTGGCCATGTCCGGCGTCGTGATGCAGGGTCTGTTCCGCAACCCCCTTGCCGACCCGGCCCTTGTGGGCGTGTCGTCGGGCGCGGCGCTCGCCGCCGTCATGATCATCGTGGCGGGCGGCCTCCTGCCCTCCGCCTTCGCCGTGCTGCCCCAGCCCTTCATGCTGCCGGCGGCCGCCTTCGCCGGCGGGCTTGCCACCACCATCGCGCTCTACCGGATCGCGACGCGCAACGGGCGCACCTCGGTGGCGACGATGCTGCTCGCCGGCATCGCGCTCGGCGCCCTGTCGGGCGCGCTCACCGGGCTCGCGATCTATGCCAGCGACGACCAGCAACTGCGCGACTTCACCTTCTGGAGCCTTGGCAGCCTCGCCGGCGGGACACTGCAGAAGGCCGCCCTCACCGCACCCTTCATCCTGGCCGCGCTCCTCGCCATTCCCTATCTCGGCGACCGGCTGGACGGGCTGCTGCTCGGCGAGGCGGAGGCCGGGCATCTCGGCGTGGAGGTTCAGATCCTGAAGCGCGTGGCCATCGGGCTCGTGGCGCTGGCGGTCGGCGGTGCGGTCGCGGCCGCCGGCCCCATTGGCTTCATCGGGATCGTGGTGCCGCATCTCCTCCGGCTGGTCATCGGCCCGCGCCACCGCAACCTGCTGCTGGCGAGCGCATTGCTCGGCGCAGCGCTCCTGGTCGGGGCCGACATGGTCGCGCGCACCGTGGTCGCGCCCGCCGAGCTGCCCATCGGCATCGTTACGGCGATTCTCGGCGCGCCGTTCTTCCTCTGGCTGCTCCTGCGCCAGCGTGCCCTTCTGGATGTGTGACCCGATGCTCGACGCCCGCGACATTTCCGTAACGCTCGGAGGCCGGCAGGTCCTCTCGCCCATGACGCTCTCGCTCGGGCCCGGCACGTTTACCGTCGTGGTCGGCCCGAACGGCGCCGGCAAATCGACGCTCTTCAAGGCGCTCACCGGCGAGATCGCGCCCGATGGCGGCACCGTGCAGCTCGACGGCACGCCCCTTGACGAGTGGCCGCGCGACAGGCTCGCCAGACGCCGCGCCGTGCTGCCGCAGGCAAGCCATCTGGCCTTTCCGTTCACCGTCTACGAGGTGGCCGCGCTCGGGCTCATGGCGGGGGGCTCGTCCCTGCCGCCGGCTCTGCGCGACAGGCTGCCCATGGAGGCGCTTGAGCGCGTCGGCCTCGACACCCATGCCGGCCGCTTCTACCAGCATCTCTCCGGCGGCGAGCAGCAGCGCGTGCAGATTGCCCGCGTCTTCTGCCAGCTCGATGCCGGGCGGAGCGACGGGGCGCAACAGTACCTGTTCCTCGACGAGCCGATCTCGAGTCTCGACCTCAATCACCAGATGGCGACGCTCGATCTCGCCCGCGAGGCCGCGCGCGACGGGCTCGGCGCCGTCGCGATCCTGCACGACCTGAACCTTGCGAGCCTCTATGCGGACCGGCTGATCGTGATGGCCGACGGCCGGATCGTGGCCGACGGGCCGCCGGCGGACGTGCTGACGACCGAGATCGTGCGCTCTGTGTTCAAGGTGGGGCTGACGCTCAATCACGTGCCGGAAGGCACACGCCCCTTCGCCCTGCCCCATTCGGTGGGCGCCGCCCCCTGACACATGGCCACAAGGACCGGCGCAGCACCCGTCGACTCAGGAGCCGCGGGCGAGCCAGTCGTCGCTGCCGCCGGCGCGGACGAAGGGGAATCCGCTACCGCCGGCCTCACGCTTTAGGAGGCCCGGCCGGGCATCGATGAAATCCTGCAGCGTATGCCTGTCGAGCACCTCGATGAAGGCATCGAAGGCGTGGTCGAACATCTGGTTGATCGGCGTCGCCGTCTGGATCGGGCAGTCCGCCTCCACCTTGCCGAAGCACTCCGCGCGGATGTGGGCATCCTCGGTGATGCGCACGAGATCGCCGATCCGGATCTCGGAGGCCGGCCGCGCGAGCCGCAAGCCCCCGGCGGGTCCGCGCACCGTCTCCAGCATGCCGCCGCGCACGAGGATCTGGACCGCCTTGAAGACGTTTGCCTCGGTGATCTGGTAGGTCTTGGCGATCTCCGCCGCCTTGATGTTGCCGTCCGGATGCATCGCGCAATGCATCAGGATCCGTAAAGCATAGCTTGTCTGCTTGGTCAGGCGCATGCGCGCTGGTTCCCTTGAGCTGGAGCGTCCCTTCGCCATTCTATTGCGAATGGCGCCCGGATGAAAGCGCCGGCGGCCACCAAAAAAGAGCGCGTGGTCGCTCGGGGCCGCAATACACCCACATCGATCCACGCGCCAAGTGACCGCGGATGGACCCTCTCGATACAAGGCCATCCGCCCGGCGTAGGCTTGTTGTGATCCGTTGTGGCCTTGGGGACCGCGCGGAAACGTGGATGTGGTCGCCGGAACACGCCCGGCTCACCGTCACCGCTCACGATCCCCGGCGCCTTCGCCGTGTCGTCCTCCAGTCCGCACCCTTCGCCGCGGTCGGCGGCAGAGCCTAATGCATGCGTCGCTCATCGCGCCTGCCGCCCATTTCCGGCGCGGTCTCCCTGCCGGCGGACAAGTCGGCAACCGTCAGCGGAACGCGGTATGGCGGCGTGGGCAGGCCAACCGCCCGCTTCATGCGGGCGATGACGCCGTGCTGGGCGATCCACGCCGCATAGTCCCGGTAGACCGGATCGCGCGAGAGATGCCGTTCCTCCGTTTTCGCCCGGTAGTAGAAGATGACGTTGAAGCCCGCCAGCATGAGGCAGTGGCGGATGGCATCCTCCGGTGTCCCGATGGTGATGAACGGTACCGATATCAGCCACCAGGCAATGTTCTTCGACACATATTGCGGATGCTTGGTGAAGCGGAACGGCCCGTTGGTGATGATCCCGCGATGGGTCAGGTTCGAGAACCGGATGCCGAACTGCACCGTGCCGAGTGCATAGGTCGTGAGCAGCACGATGATGGGAATGGCCCACAGCGCCTTCAGGACCGGTGTGGCCGCCAGCCAGTGGCCCCAATAGACCCCGTCCTCATAGGGCAGGAAGCTTTCCGACAGCATCCCGTAGAACGTGCCGTAACAAATGAGGCAGACGAGCCAGCCAAGCACCGTCGGGTCGGTCGAGCGGATGTGGGAATCGAACAGCCTGAGAGTGAGGAAATATCCGGTGCAGGAAAAGGCCACATCCACGAACCAGACCGTATCGATGAACAGGTTCATGAAGCCGAAGGGCTCCGCTGAGATGGTTGCCACCGGATCGTAGCTGACGATGCCCGTCAGATGCGCGACCGCGACCGACAATATGTACTGGTAGAAGAAGATCTTCATGAAGCTGGCGCGCAGATGGTTGCCGAGCTTCGCGCGCTCCCCGTCGGGCAGGATGCCGAGCACGAACATGCCGGCGGCATGATAGTCGTCCTCCGGATCGTCCATGAGCCCGTCGACATACCAGAAATAGACCGGCGCAAGCACAACAATGGGAACCCAGACACGCCCCAGAAGGTCGTAGACCAGATAGGACGAGCCGTTGGCGAAATAGGGAAACACCCAGTAGGTGGCCACCATCAGGCCGAATGTGGCCGCCAGTCCTATGAGCTTGACGACGACCCTCTTGAGCCGGGTGGCGAAGGCATCGCGCCGATAGGCCATGCCAGCGAAACGCTTGAAGTAGAGCCCCTCCAGAACGATGACGGGGACGGCGATCGCCGCCATGACGATCAGCGTCCGGTCGACCGGGTCGACGACCTCGAAGCGGCGCAGGGCGATGACGGTGGCGAACAGGCTCGCAAGAGCCGTCCAGTTGATCCAGGTCACGGTCGCCGATTGCGGCCTTCGAACCTCGATGTCGGCCTGTTGGACCCGTGCCCCGGGCGGATTGCTGTCGGCGTGCGCGCCCAGCGCGACGCCCTTCTCAATGGAAACGGTCGGTTTCATCTTTACGGCTCCAGAAACGGCTGAAGAGATCGATCTGTCCGGAGAAGACCCGCTTGCGGGAGACGGCAATCGAGCCATCTCCCGCAGGCGTCCGCTCCCCCGGGAACTCAGGGCCGAGGCCAGGCGGCCTCAGTCGCCGTTATTCCCGTTGCCGTTGTTGCCGTTGTTGCCGGTTCCGTTGTTGCCGTTGTTGCCGGTCCCGTTGTTCCCGTTATTGCCGGTCCCGTTGTTCCCGTTGTTGCCGGTCCCGTTGTTCCCGTTGTTGCCGGTTCCGTTATTCCCGTTATTGCCGGTTCCGTTGTTCCCGTTATTGCCGGTCCCGTTGTTCCCGTTGTTGCCGGTTCCGTTATTCCCGTTGTTGCCGGTTCCGTTGTTCCCGTTATTGCCGGTCCCGTTGTTCCCGTTATTGCCGGTTCCGTTGTTCCCGTTGTTTCCGGTCCCGTTGTTCCCGTTGTTTCCGGTCCCGTTGTTCCCGTTGTTTCCGGTCCCGTTGTTCCCGTTGTTTCCGGTTCCGTTATTCCCGTTGTTTCCGGTCCCGTTGTTCCCGTTGTTGCCGGTCCCGTTGTTCCCGTTATTGCCGGTCCCGTTATTCCCGTTGTTACCGTTTCCGTTGTTCCCGTTGTTGCCGTTTCCGTTGTTCCCGTTCGTGCCGTTGCCGTTGTTGCCGTTCGTGCCGTTGCCGTTGTTGCCGCTATTGCCGTTTCCGTTATTTCCGCTGTTACCGTTGTTTCCGTCGGAACGGCCAGACGAGGCCTCACGGTTCACTTCGGGGCCATTGAACCTCAACGCGCCGCCACACCGCCACTCATAGTCGCGATACTGGCCCATCGAGAGCTCCGCCAGCTGCGACAGCTGCTCGCGGGTCAGGAGACACCGCTCGAAACTGTAATCGCTGGCCACACCGGCGGTCTCATCGACCGATCCGGTCGTCAGGACTCCGAATATCGTCGTCCATCCGCCTGATCTGCTTTTTGTATTTGAAGATTTTTCGCCGGTTTTGGATCTGTTGCGGTAATCGTTGCGGCCGCCATTATTGTTGAAGTTGGTTTCCGTTTGTCCGGAAAACCGTGACGTGCTGTCTAAACGATCAGATCCCAGTAATGGTCCTGTGGCCAAATAGGCAACAGAAACCCCTGCCACCACCGCACCGAGCATCACTCGGGCGGTGGAGCCTTTCAGCTTCCACCGATGCATTTTACCTTACCGATCTATAGTCGGGTCCGGACCTGGCGCATCTTTTTACGGGGAATACCCGGGCGCTCTGTGGCCGTCTTGTTAGACTCGACTAGCGCCCTCGGTAAATTTCATATTAACACTTCGGAAACCGGAGTGCACTCATAAATTGCGACAAAATCGTGCCTTATTTGATCGACCGGCAAAAATCATTTTGGTTTCAAAAGCCTACCTGAAATCGTGAACAGGAGACTGCAAGCCCCGTCGGATCGTAAGGGCGGGGCTTGACGATCAGCCGGCCGCAAGATGCCCCTCATGCGCACCATACCCGAAGCGCCGCGCGGCCCCCTCGGTCTCCTCCGCGATCATGGCGAGCGCCGCCTCGTCGAAGCGGGGCTTGTAGTAGCCGGGAAAACGGATCGGCGCGGCCGCGGCATCGAGCCAGCCGTCTTCCGCCTCGAGGCCGCAATGCGCCAGCACCGAGGCGATGGTCTCCCGCGGCTCCCCGCACAACGTCTCGTAGCGCACCACACGCGTCGCCTCGCGCAAGTCCCCGTCGGCCTCCAGGACATCGGCGAGATGGTTGTGGACAAGCGCCCAGTAGCGCGCCCATCCCCTCACCTCCTCGCCTTCGGTCCAGAGCCGGGCGATATCGGCGACGGCAGCCTCGTCACCGGTATCGATCGCCCGCCGGTCGAGGCCGAACTCGAAATGGCCCACGCGCGCGAGATGGCGCCGGGCCTTCTCGTTGCCGCGCTGGCCTGAGACGAACAGCTCGTGCTGCTTCATGAGCGAGGCGATGTGCCAGACCGGATCGCGCACCGGCACGATAAAGCGGGCATCGGGCGCGATGGTCTTCAGATAGCCGAGCCGGGTAACGTTGTAGTTGCCCTTCGCCACATACCGGCGGCGGCCGCGTGCCGCGAGGAGTTTCCTGAGATGGTCGCGATAGAAGGTCTCGAAGGCCGGATTGCGTACCGTCCGGTCGAGCACGGCACTGTGTCCCGACTCGTGCAGCCCGGGGAAGAACGCCATCCACAGCATCTCCTCGAAGGCCTCCGGGCTGTCGGAGGTCACCGCGATGCCGTCGCCATGGGTGCGTTCGGCGGGCTCTTCCGCCCGCGTCGGCACATGATCGAGCCACCGGTTCCAGAGATAGGGCGTGAACAGCATCGGATAGTCGCGGTAGCGATGGGTCGCCACATCGTCATGGCGCGCCAGCGTCTCCAGCAGGATCGTGCTGCCCGAGCGCGCAAGCCCCGCAATGTAGACCGGCCGGTCGATCCCGATATCGGCAATCGTCTCGCCGACAAGCCGGGTCTCCATGGTGCCGAGCCGGATCCACAGGCCGGGATGGCGCGAGACGAACCCGCCGAGCCGGTCGATCCAGCCTGCGACCTCGAAGCCGTCGGCGGCCGCGCCACTGGTCTTCCTGCCGGTCTGTTCGCTCATGGGGCGTGCCCTCACGCGATCCGGGCGACCTTGAAGATCGCGAACGATGCCGCCATGAGAACCGGCAGGAAGAGTGCCAGCCACGTACGCGCCCATCCGGGACCCACGGGCAGGTAGCTCTTCTGCGGCAGCGCGACCGATACCGCCTCCACCGGCCCGGCATCGGGGAGATAGCCGGCCGGATTGCCGATCAGCGCGTTCCACCAGTGGCGCTTCTCGACGCGCGGCACAGGCGCCTTCAGCTCGACTGTCTGGACGACATCGCCCGATGGCGAGCGGATCTCGATTCCCCCGTCGCGCCATGCCCCGGTGAAGTTCGCGGGTGTGACCGTGACGGCGGGCGCGCTGCCCGGGCCGGGCAGATCGTGGGCATAGGAGGTGTCGAGCCAGACCAGCAGGGTCAGCATCGGGAGCGAGGCGGCAAGCGTCGCCGGCAGGACAAGGCCGATATGGCGGAACGACGTCCGGAACAGATTGGCGATCAGCGGACCCGCATCGTCGAAATCGCCATCATGCTCGTTGAGCGCGCGCCGGGCGGCCTGCGCCCCGGCCTTGGCGTCCGCGATCCGCGATTGCGGCGACAGCGCCCAGTAGAGCAGCATGGACGCCCCCGCACCGAGAAACGCCCACACGATCACCCGTCCGATCGGCGGAATGACGCCGGCGAGCAGGCCGTCCATGGTCTCATAGAGCGGTGCCGACAGGTCCAGAAGGCCCATGATGCGTGCATTGCCTCCCGCGGATCAGGACGGTCCGGTGCCGGACGTCCGGGGCGCTTCGCCCTCGGCCGTCTGGACGCGGGGGCCGCCGGCCCGAGCCTTCTTCCGGCGCAGCATCTTCCGCACGGGCCAGAACAGGACGAAGCCCACCGCCATGGCGATGGCGACCACAAGGCCCCAGAGCGCGCCGAGCAGGCTGATGCCCGCACCGGGGCCGACATAGGCGGCGGCCGGGGCCGCCATCGCCATCAGGGCCGCAAGGGCTGTCAGCACGCAAGGTATCTGTCGTCTCATCGGGACGCCTCCTTTTCGTGAGTGAGCGTGGCACGGAAATCGGGAGAGAGCGTGGCCGGGTCGATGCGCCGTCCCCAGGAGACGACGGGGGCATAGGCACCGCCCTCCCCGTCCCTGACGGGATTGATGTATTCCCAGACGATATCCCCGCCGCCGGTCACCTCGAGAAGCCGGCTGCCATTCGATTCCGTCACCAGCGTATTGCCGTTGGGCAGACGCTGGGCGCCCGACCGTATGGCACTGTCGAGGGGCTTGTCCGCGCTCCCGCTATAGGTCCAGCGGACGGCCATTGTGGCGGGATCGAACTCGATGACCCGCGAGCTGTTGCCCTGCTCGAAATTACCCAGATTGTCGAACATCAGGATGTGACCGTCCGGGAGGATGGTCGGGCTGTGCTGGCCGACCCAGGGCCCCCGCGTCGCCCACGCCACCTTGCCCTCGTCCATGTCGACCACGGCGATGACGCCCATGTCGCGAAACGACACGAGCACGTCGCCCTCCTTGCCGAAGGGGAAGACCCGTGCCTTGTCCGCGTCGATATATTCGACCGTGTTGGTGTGCAGCGGATCGCCGAGCGAGAAGCTCGGAATGGCATAGAAGAAGGCCGCATAGGGCGAGGACAGGAGCGCGTCGGTCAGCGAGACCTTGCGCGTCTCGCGCCCGTCGCCATCGAGCACCACGACGAAATCGTCGAGCCGCGGCTTGCCCAGCGCATCGAACCCCTTGACCGGCTCGGAGGTGAAGGCATGGGTCAGCGCGAAGACCCGCCCGTCGGGCGCCACGTCGAAATCGTGATGGGTCTGGCCGAAATAGCGCCAGACGACGTTGGAGTCCTTGTCGAGCCGGACCATGCCGTAGCCCCATGGCGTCTCGCCCGCAGCGATGTAGATCGCCAGCAGGTCGCCATTGGGCATGAGCCGGGCCTTGCGCATATAGGTCAGCTCGTCGCGCTGGGGCGAGGAGACCGGCGAGCTCTCGTCCCAGATCTCCGAGAAGGACTTGCGCCATTCGTGCACGACCTCTCCGGTCATGGAGACCAGCCGTGCGGCGGGCGCGTCGCCGGAGGTGTAGAGCGTGTAGCCGCCAAAGGCGCGCTGCCGGTCGAAGGCGGTCACGCCGCTCGCATTGCCGCGCGCCTTTGTCCAGAGGTCGGTCCCGAACTTGTCCGCCGTCATCTCGCGCTGGGCGACCAGCGCCTGGCCCGCCGCATAGGCGTCATGCAGGAGCTGGTAGGGAAACACCTTGCCGAGCACCACCAGAGCGCCGCCCACAAAGGCGAGAAAGACGATCATGGCGATGAAGATCGCCTGTCCGATCCGCTCGCCCGCAGACCCGCCCGCTGTCTCCCTGTCGTCTTGCGACACCGCAATGCCCGGCGAACCCGCCATATCCGGCTCCCTAGATCCCTGGACAAAAAAGTAACGTCGCGGCCGGTCTGCGTTTCATCTGAGGCACCCGCCTCGCGACCGTCATGGCGCCCCGGCTGCGCGAAGAAAAAGAGAGTTCGATCTTGCCGGAATACGCATGACGACACGGGAGTCGCCGCCAGATGCAAGGACCAATCCGCTTTTACTTACGGAAACACCCAATTGGGGCGAAATTCGTGCAGAGCACGGAAGATTTGATGGCGCCCCGCAGCCGGACGCAAGGGCGGCCCGCCGACCGCCCGTCCCGATGGTGCCATCCGCGGCGACGCCCCGCAGGAAAGGTCTTGCCCGTCCTACCCATGAGGCGCAAAAGACGATATCATCGCGCACAACGATAGTGTGCTGGTCCCATGCGGCTCGGTGATGGGGATGGCCGTGGCGGTATCCATCGCGATGTCCGTCTTCCGCCGGTCCCGGACAGGTGCATGGACGGCACCGCACTGCTGACCCGAACCCGAGGGGACATTTCGAGAATGACTGTCAGACCTTGCGTATTCATCCATACCAACGAGAAGCAGATCGTTGGCGCTCTGGTGTCCGCCTACTCGATGCGCCGCAGCTCCGCGAACGCCGACCGGTTCGACGTCAAGATCATCCACACCAAGGACCACCCGTTTCTTCACGAGCGCGAGGGCCAGTCCTTCCTGCGCGACGGCGGCCAGCGGGTCTGGAGCATGAGCGATCTCCAGTCCTTCACCCCGTTGCGCTTCATGCCGCCGGAGCTGATGGGCTATGAGGGCCGCGCCGTCGTCGTCGATCCGGATGTCTTCGCCGTTCATGGCGATGTCTACGAGCTCCTGACCCGCGACATGCAGGGCAAGGCCATCGTCTGCCGCGACTATGACGGCAAGAAGGGCTTCGAGGACCGGTTCGCGAGCTCCGTCATGCTGCTCGACTGCGCCAAACTCACCCACTGGCGCACCGCCGAGCAGTTCGGCGAGCTGTTCGAGGGCAAGCGCGACTATCTCGACTGGGTGTTCCTCAAGCTGGAGCCGCGCGAAACCATCGGGCTTCTGGACTATGAATGGAACGACTTCGATAACCTGACCGAGACGACGAAGTTCCTGCACAATACCGACCGCACGACCCAGCCCTGGAAGACGGGTCTGCCCATCGACTTCATCCGCCGCCGCTCGCAGACCAGGTTCAAGCCGCTGAAGCTGAAGAGCTGGGCGCGGCTCATCAGGCACGGCGTGCTCGGCGAGAAGAACGCGCCCGACACCTATGACCGCCACCCCGACAGCCGCCAGGAGCTCTTCTTCTTCGAGCTTCTGGGCGAATGCCTCGATGAGGGAATCGTCACCGAAGACATGCTGCGCGAGGAAATCGGGCGCAACCATGTGCGCCCGGACGCCTTCGAGCTGCTCGACCGCGCCTCGAAGTCGGCTGCCGCCTGAGCGGATCGGGCGCCCGGAAAAGCCGGCATGGCCGACGGTCGAGGCCCGTCCCGATCAGACGAGCAGGACCGCGCTCTGCAGGTGCCCCTCGAGGAACAGGGTCGGCGTCACGCTACCCAGGAACTCGTCGGTCGCGATCCGGCTGCCCGGAAAAGTCGTCGAGCCGTAATCGTCGAGCACGATGAGACCGCCCTTGACCATGCGCGGATAGAAGAAGCGCAGGCTGTCGAGCGTCGGCTGGTAGAGATCGACGTCGAGATGCACGAGCGAGAATCGCGCATCCGACGGAAGCGCGCCGTCGAACACCTCCGGTATCCACCCCTTGTGCAGGGCAACGAACGGATAGGGCGCGAGCACCTGCTGCACGGCGCCGAAGTCGGACGCGAATTTCTGCTTCTGCCGTTCCGTCTCGGCGGGATCGGTGTTGCCCCGAAGGCGGCGATCCTCCGTCGTCTTGTCCGACAGGCCACCCTCGAAGGAATCGAAGACGCGAAGCGTGCCCGTCCAGTCGGCCTCCTTCAGGAGGCCCGCCATGAGATAGGTGGAATGCCCCTTCCAGCAACCGCACTCGGCAATATCGCCCGGCAGCCCCTTCTTGAGAACGTGCCCGACCGCCTGGTACAGGGAGAAGAACCTGTTCTGCTTGAGGAAGTTGTCGGTCGACCCCGTCGCCTCGAGTGCCCCGAAATACCGGTTCAGATAGTCATTGCCGCCGGTCATGCCCTCGTAATAGCGCGCGATCTCGCGGGTATTCACTAATGCTTCACCCTCACCCCGCCGTTTTGCCAAAAACCTACCGAATATGCTCACGTACTTCTCCAAAACATATTATGCATACCCTTGGAAATGCAGAGGAACCGAATAGCGCAAGAGTGTCTCTCAAGACTTATTCGGCCGACAATCTATATTCACCCTCACGGTCAACTTGGCAAGTCCCATTGCATCGGAGCAGCGGCCAGACTACCTTCCGGCCAGAATCCTGTGAAACACCGAGCATTGGGGGGACAATGACCAGCATCGCAGGCGGGCGCGAGCGCGCCCGGTTCACGCCAGAACCGTTTCCGGTCTTCGTTATCGACAACGCGCTGGACGAGGACGCCTATCGAGACTTGGCGAACGTCTTTCCGAGCCTCGAGGAGGTATCGATGGAGGACGGCCCCGTCGCCAACAACACGAATTATACGCGCTCGGCCCGGCATGTGATCGACAATCCGGTGTTCGACGAGCGTTGGCGCCGTTTCTTCCGGCACCATGTCTCGCCCGATTTCTGGCAAGAGATCCTGCCGCTGGTGGGGGACGCGATCCTGTCGGTCCACTCCGATATCGAGGAGCGCGCGGGCCGCCCGCTGTCGCAGATGTCGGTCGCGATGCGCGGCTCGCCGGACGCCGAAGCGAGCGATATCCGGCTCGACTGCCAGTTCGCCATGAACTCGCCCGTGACGGAGACCTCCACGGTCCGGGCGCCGCATATCGACCATCGCAGCAAGATCTTCAACGCCCTGCTCTATTGCCGGCCGCCGGAGGACGACACGCCGGGCGGCGAGTTGGAGATCTTCCGCTTCCGGGGCAAACCCGCATACCGGCCGGAGGGGCGCACGGTCCTGTCGACGCGGATCGAGGCCGTCCAGACCGTGCCCTATCGCGCGAACACGCTGGTGCTCTTCGTCAACTCCCCGCTGAGCGTCCATGGCGTGACGCCACGGCCGGTCACGCCGCACGCCCGGCGTTACATCAACTTCCTGTGCGAGTTCCGGGAACCGCTCTTCGAGCTTCCGAAGACGCCGCTATGGCGCTGGAAGAGCGAGCTGATGCTCGACCGGCTGCGCCAGGCCGGGCGGGCATCGCCATGACGCAGCGCGCGCGGACGAGGGTCCGGATCAGGCCCTCTCCGCCTGCGGCTGTGGCTGTGGCTGCAGGGTAGCGCCGTTCCCGGGCGCATAGAGCCACGGGCTCTGGCGTGGGCTGGCCGATGCCTCCCTGAGGCAGGTATTCAGGGTCTCGAAATAGTCGAGGCTCTCCATCAGCCCGTCGCAGAACGCGATATCCTCTGCACTCATCTCGGTGCGGTAGCCGCCGGCCTTGCCCTGACGGACCTTGAAGCTGTTGGGATCCTTCGGATCGCCAGGTGTCAGGATGTCCCCGTAGCGCTCGCTGTACTCGCCGCGCGCCTCGCGCTCGCGCATCCGCTCCAGCCGGCACTCCTCGACGGCCTTGCCGACCGCCGCACTGGAGCGCTGCGTCCCGAAGAACTCCGCGATTCCGGCCAGCGCGTCTTCCGTGTCGGCGCGCAAATGCTCGTAGGTCGCGATCCCCATGAACGGCTCGGCGCGCGCCTGCTGCGCCCAGAAGAGATTGTAGCGGATGATGGTCTCGATCCCCATGGCGGGATCGCGCACGAGGTCGCCGAGACTGTCGAGCTGGCGGCCTTCCCGCTTGAGGTGGGAATGATAGGCGGAGACGATCACGTCGCGCGGGTCGCGCACCAGCACCAGAACATGGCGGTAGCGCCGCGGCACGCGGCGGTCGCGCTCGGTGAGGACAGTCGGCTGCTTGTAGTTGGCGTGGAAATAGCGCGCCGGGATATCGAGTTCGTCGAGCATGACGCGGAGCCAGGTCCGCCCGGATTTCGGAAAGGACAGCACGAGATTGTCGCGCAGGAACAGGCGCTGCTCGACCTGCAGCCAGTCCTTCACAGAGGCAATCGGATTACGCATACAAATGTCCTGGATCGAGTCCTTGGCGATTTCAGATCTGGGCTCCAACATACTGTTTGGTTTATGCGGGCGTAACCCGTCCGCGAGGAATTTTTGGAAAACGGTGCGTGGGCGGACAATCCAGAGAGCCCGATACTCCTTTACGCCCGCGACCCGCGCGACTAAACCTCAAGAGATATTGTCCTTGCCGGCCACGCGACGGGAGAGGCCATTTGAGCCCTTCGATTTCCGCTATCGTGCGCACACGCCTTGCGCATACCGATATCGATGCCGCACCGATTGCCGGGCCCTGCTTCATCCTGGGCTCGGCTCCCGGCGCCGCCGGTCTGCCGGGCTCCGGCGGCCCCTGGACGCTCATTACCGTGAACGCCTCCCAGGTCATCGCCGAGGCATGGGGTGTGTCCACACCCGACATCACGGTCATGAGCGACCAGATGCTCGGCACCTCGCCCGCAAATCTCGCCGCCAAGGAGGCCCTTCAGGGCCGCGGCTGCGGCACGCTCGTCCTTATCACCCGCAAATACACTCTGGACGACAGCATCCAGCGCCTGCGCGACATCGGCTATGGCTGGAAGAGGCTCGCCCCCATCGATCACTGGCAGCGCTCCAAGATCGTCTGGCGCGTGACGGGCGAATATCTCGCCGCCGGCAGCGGGGGCGAGAAGGTCTCCACCGGGTTCTTCGCCATCTTCCTCGCCCGCCATCTCGGCGGCGCGCCCATCGTGGCGGACGGCTTCTCGCTGTCGAAGCACGGCCATGGCTACAATCAGTTCGCCCATCATCGCGAACATATCGAAACGGACACATCCGCGCTCGCTGCGATGCACCGGCTCTCCGGCATCTATGCGTGCGGCCCCGATTTCGCCGAGGAATCCGGCCTCCCGGCCTACGGATCGGCGGGCCGCTAGGGCCCGGCGGGCCACGAAGGCGCTCCTACGCCCCGACCTCGAGGCCCTCGAGCACCGCCCGTGCACGCTGGGACCAGCTATGTCCGGCCGTGAAGGCAGAACGCGCGCGCCCACCCAGCCGCGCACGCAAGCCGGCATCGTCGCGCAGGCGCACAAGCGCTTCCACCCAGGCCTCCGTATGGTCGGGATCGCATAGGAGCGCCGTTTCCCTGTCGTGAAGGATCTCGCGCAGCGCCGGCAGGTCGGAGCTGACGATCGCCTTGCCGTACGCCATGTACTCGAAGATCTTCAGGGGCGACATCCAGCGCGCAATATCGGCTCCGTTGCCCGCGCACACCGAGCGCAGATAGGGAGCCAGCACCACATCGAAGGCCTGGATGAACCGGACCGCCTCCGCATGCGGCCTATGGCCGTGAAAGGTAACGTTGCCGCAAGACGACAACGTTCGCCGCCAGCGCTCCACATCCGCCGCCAGCCCGCCGACGATATGGAAATCGGCCCATGGGCACAGCGGCGCGATGGCCGCGATGACCTCCATGCCCTTGCCGGGATAGAGATGCCCCACATATCCCACCGACAGACGGCCGTCCCCGGCCGCCGGCAGCGCGACCGGATCCGGGCCGTCCGCCCCCTCCCCGGGATCGTCCGCACCGTCATGGGCGACGACGATTGCATCCTCCAGCATGGGGAAGCGTTCGAGAAACGCCGCCCGCAGGGCATGGGAGATCACCACGAGACGGCGGAAGCAGGGCTCCCCGACAAGCGCGAGAAAGGCCTCTCGGCGGGCCGCCGTGACGTCGTCGAACGAGACATGCGCCTCGAACACCGTCGGCAGGCCGCTGCGGGCGGCGGCAAGGCTGCTATACACATATCGGCTGTAGACGAGATCGGCACCGCTGGCTGCGGCATGGCGCAAGGCGAACCGGGAGAACAGTTTCGCGCCGGCGGTCTTGGGCACATGGCGCAACCGGACCTGGGACGACATGCCGTAATAGCGCCTGATCCGTCCCTCGCGGATCGGATCGACCGGCAACAGGCCCGGCGTCACGAGCGTCACCTCCTCGCCATTGCGGGCGAAGGCCTCGCACATCCTGGCCACATGGACGGTATTCGCGCCCGGACCGGGCATTGCAATGTCGTGAACATAGGTCAGGCGCATGCCGGCTGCCCCACCCCCTTCGCACGGACCGTCCCCCTCGGGCGAAGGCAGCGATGATCGCGAGGTCCGACGTCGCGCGAGACGGCCGACACGCGATGGCCCGACGCCCGCGCCCGCTGATTGAGAGGCTTATCCATGTCCCTGCTTTTACAGCACCGCGTTCCTCGCGGCCACGGCTCAGGCGGCATTTTCGACCGAACCGTGCGCGCAAGGGCGGGAGTGGGTCCGAGGGCTCGCCCCGGACCCGGCCAGCGCGCTCAGCTCAGCCGGCGTACTCCGCGTCGCTGACCTTCTCCAGCCATGTGACGGTCGAGCCGTCCTGGCTCTCCTGGATGGCGATGTGGGTCATGGCGACATCCGGGGCAGCGCCGTGCCAGTGCTTTTCGCCGGCCGGGAACCAGACGACGTCGCCGGGGCGGATCTCCTCCACCGGACCGCCTTCGCGCTGGACGCGCCCCACGCCCTGGGTGACGATCAGGGTCTGGCCGAGGGGATGTGTGTGCCACGCCGTGCGCGCGCCCGGCTCGAACGTGACGGCGGCGCCGACGACGCGGCCGGGCTCATCGGCGGAGAACAGTGGATCTATACGGACGCGGCCGGTGAAATACTCCTCCGGCCCCGGCGTCGATGGCTGGGTGCCAACTCGTGTGATCTTCATGGGACAGGCTTCTCCGTGCTCGCTTGGGTGCGTGATCTTCGCCAAAAGGTAATGCAATCGGGCGCATCGTTAACAGGGCGCTCTGTCCTGGTTCATCTGAGCGACGGTCACCGGCATGCCGTCCGTCCGCATCCCGCGCGGGCGTCACCCCGCCCACAGGGCGAGAGCCGCCTCGGCGAGACAATCGGGATCGTCCGTGCCGCCGCCGGGGGCAAGCCGTGGCCAGTCCGCCATCTGGTGGCGGAACCATGTTTCCTGGCGCTTGGCATAGCGCCGCGTGCGGGTCTGGGCCTCGCGGATGGCCTCGTCGAGGGAGAGCACGCCGGAGAGATGGCGCGCCAGCTCCGGCACGCCGATGGCCTTCATGACCGGCCGGTCCTCGGGCAGCCTCCGCGCCATGAGCGCCCGCACTTCCGCGAGCGCGCCCTCCTCCACCATGCGCGCAAACCGGGCCTCGATCCGGCGGTGAAGCCAGGCTCGCTCGGGCGCGAGTACCACGCGACAAACCTCGACACCGGCCAGGAGCCCGCCCTGCGACGGCGCATCGTGCCAGTCCGCGAGCGGCCGCCCCGTCGCCTCCAGCACCTCCAGCGCGCGCACGATGCGCTGGGCATCGGAGGGACGCAGCATGGCCGCGGACCGGTCGTCGCGCGCGGCGAGCTCGTCGTGGAGCCGCTCAGCCCCCCGCTCGGCAAGCGCGGCCCGCCAGCGCGCGCGGACTTCATCCGGAATGTCGGGAATGGCCGACAAGCCCTCCTCGAGACTCCTGAAATAGAGACCGGTCCCGCCGACGATGACGGGCGTGGCCTCAGCCGTCCAGAGCTCGTCGAGAACCGCCCCGGCCTCCTCCAGCCACCGCCCCGCCGAATAGCTCTCCTCGCCCCCCACATGGCCATAGAGGCGATGCGGCACGCGCGCCTCGTCGGCCCTGGAGGGGCGCGACGTCACGATGCGCAGGTCGCGGTAGACCTGCATGGAATCCGCGTTGACGACGATGCCGCCCTCCCGTTCGGCAAGGCGCATCGCCAGCGCCGACTTGCCGCTCGCCGTCGGCCCTGCGATAAGGATGGCCCGCCGAATTGTCTTGTGCGCCTGCCTACCCATATGTCCTGCGTGTTGCCTGCGCTGGTGCGAACACCCCTTATGCCGGATCGTGAGAGTAATGGATACCGACCTGATTCTGATTGCCAAGCCGTCGAGCCAAGCCCTTGAAAAGACTCTCGTCGAGGAGGTCTCCACCGCCATCGGCGCGCACCAGCCCAACTGGCTCGCCGAGGGCGAGGCATGCGAGTGGCCCCTGCCCGGTCTCGCGCCCGGCGACCACGGCGAGCTGGAGACGATCGCGCGTAAGATCGTCGGCGACCGCCCGGTCGACATCGCGGTGGTGCCGACACCCAAGCGGCGCAAGCGCCTGCTGATCGCCGATATGGATTCCACCATTATCGGTCAGGAGTGCATCGACGAACTGGCCGCTGCCGGCGGTGTGGGCGACGAGGTCAAGGCGGTCACCGAGCGCGCCATGCGCGGCGAGCTCGAGTTCGAGGACGCGCTGCGCGGCCGCGTGGCGAAGCTCGCGGGGCTGCCCGCCGGGATCATCGACGAGCTGATCGCAAACGCCATCACCGTCAATGACGGCGCAGCCTGCCTTGTGGAGACCATGAAGAGCTTCGGCGCCATGACGGCGCTCGTCTCCGGCGGCTTCGTGCAGTTCGCCCGCCATGTCGCCGGCCAGACGGGCTTCGAGCACGTGCAGGCCAACAGCCTGGTGATCGAAAACGAGACACTCAAGGGTACGGTGGAAGAGCCCATTCTGGGACGCGACGCCAAGCTCAAGGCCCTGCGGTCGCTGTGCGAGACACACGGGCTGGAGCTCGACGAGGCCATCGCCGTCGGCGACGGCGCCAACGATCTCGCCATGATCGAGGCGGCCGGCATCGGCGTCGCCTATCATGCCAAACCCGCCCTGCGCGAGGCGGCCGACGTCCGCATCGACCACGGCGACCTGACGGCCCTGCTCTATATCCAGGGCTACCCGCGGCGCGATTTCCGGTGCTGACCGACGGCGGCCCTTCGGGCGCTCCGCAAACGCGGCCTATACCGCGACAGGGGCGGCGATGTGGGGATGGGCCTCGTAGCCGGCAATCTCGATATCGTCGAAGCGGAAATCCTCGATCGCGCGCACATCGCGCTTGAGGACGAGGCGCGGCAGCGGCAGAGGTTCGCGGGCAAGCTGCTCGCGCGCCTGCTCGACGTGATTGAGATAGAGATGGGCATCGCCGAATGTGTGCACGAACTCGCCCGGCCTCAGCCCCGTCACATGGGCGACCATATGGGTGAGCAGCGCATAGGAGGCGATGTTGAACGGCACGCCGAGGAAGATGTCGGCGGAGCGCTGATAGAGCTGGCAGGAGAGCCGGCCATCGGCGACATAGAACTGGAACAGGCAGTGACACGGCGGCAGCGCCATCCGGTCGACATCGGCCGGGTTCCAGGCCGACACGATCAGCCGGCGCGAATCGGGTGTCGAGCGGATCGCCGCGATAACATCGGCGATCTGGTCGATGGTCCGCCCGTCGGGAGCGGCCCACGAGCGCCACTGCCGGCCATAGACGGGCCCGAGATCGCCGGTCTCGTCGGCCCATTCGTCCCAGATGCTGACACCGTTCTCCTTCAGATAGGCGATATTGGTATCGCCCCGGAGGAACCAGAGAAGCTCGTGGATGATCGAGCGCAGGTGCAGCCGCTTCGTCGTCACCACGGGGAAGCCCGCGGCGAGATCGAAGCGCATCTGGTGGCCGAAAACCGAGAATGTGCCTGTTCCCGTACGATCATCCTTTCGGATGCCGGTCTCCAGGCAACGGCCGAGCAGGTCGAGATACTGTCTCATGGGTTTCAGGATAGACGATTCTGGCCCGCCCTGGCGAACGGCGCGCACGCAATTTCAACGCCTATCGTGGCGACGCGATGCCGCGCCGTCCTGCCCTGCGGCCTCGAGCTTGCATTTCTCTGACGTAAGCCACGATACTCGGGTCACCCACCGGCACGGACCGTCCGGACCGTGCCCTCCAAGCCAACGGGGGAAATGCTTGCAATGTCCGTCATCAGCCACATCACGCTCGGAACCAACGACAAGGACCGCTCGGCAAAATTCTACGATGCCGTTCTGGGCGCCATAGGCTTCGCCAGGCTGCCCAAGCCGCCGGAGAAGCCCCTGGCCTACGAGCGCGACGGAGGGATGCCGACCATCTATATCTACACGCCCGCCGACGGCCGGCCCGCAACCTGGGGAAACGGCACGCATGTCGCCTTCGTCGCGGAGACGAGGGCCGCCGTCCATGCCTTCCACGAACAGGCCCTGAAATTCGGCGGGATGAGCGAGGGTGAGCCCGGACCGCGCGCCCATTACGGCGAGAACTACTACGCCGCCTATGTCCGCGACCCCGACGGGAACAAGCTGCAGGCCGTCTGCTATTCCAGCGAGTAGCGCCGCGCGGACGCCGGACTTGGCACATGGCCGCCGGCAATGGCGAAGGGGCTTTAAACCGTCGTCCAATCCGCCTATATTGCAGATGTCAGCTGACGGGCTGGCTATGGCGATAAATGGACGTTGGAATAAGCCCATCGGACCCGGGGGCAGTACCCGGCACCTCCACCAAATGCCACCGGCCGCAACCGGATCTGAGGCATCTGATGGGGGTGAAACAGGATCGACGAGGGTGTAAAGAACGGTCCTTCGCCCGGTGGGACTCGCCGTTATCGGGTCACAACAATAGTTGCCAACGACAACTATGCTCCGGTGGCCCAGGCTGCGTAACGCAGCTTAGGTACCGAAATTCAAGCCCCAGGCTGTAGCAGGTCTGGGCGGGGTTCGGCGGGCACCTGGCAACAGAAGCCCCCATTTTATCTCCGGGCCGCCATGTCGCGGCCCGATTCATTCCCATATGTGCAAAAAGCACGGAAAGTCGGTTATTTCAGCCGTCTCGACGTGTAGAATGGGCGACAAGGCGATTCTGGATCGTGCCGGCCTCCGTGGAAGGCCCGGCCTGACCCCAAAGGAGCTCGAGGGCCTGAGATGTCTGAGGATCTGATGCGCTACGACCTGCTCGCCCAGGATGCCCTGCGCGGCGTCGTACGGGCAGCGCTCAGGCGTGTCAGCAGGGTCGGCCTGCCAGGCGAGCACCATTTCTACATCGCCTTCGATACCAACCATCCCGGGGCCCGCCTCTCCGACCGTCTGCGCAAGAAATATCCCAAGGAGATGACCGTCGTCCTCCAGCACCAGTTCTGGAACCTGCAGGTGACGGAAGAACGGTTCGAGGTGGAGCTCTCCTTCGACAACATCCCGGAAAAGCTCGTCGTTCCCTTCGCCTCCGTGAAGGGGTTCTTCGACCCGTCCGTGCAGTTCGGGCTGCAGTTCGAGGTCCTGGAAGCCAACGAGAATGCCGAGGGCGAGGCTGGCGAGACCGCCAGCAAGGACGAGACCGCCCCCGGCCAGCCCGCGGCGGTCGCCGCGCCCAAGCCTCCCGCCGCGCCCTCCGATACGTCCGGCACGCCGGACAACGATACCGAGGAGCAGCCGGACAGCCCCGCAAAGATCGTCCAGCTCGACGCCTTCAGGAAAAAGTGATCCCGATCGCCCCCCGCGCTTTGTGACTTGCCGCGAGGCGGTGCCGGGGAGTACCCTCGCAGCTTATGGGCAAAAGGGCGGCTGGAGCGTTTCCCGCATCTCCTCGGAGGCGGAAGATGGCGCTCCGTACCCGCTCTATCTGGCTTTATGGGGATCCTCATGACGGTCGGGGTTGAACGCATCGCTCCCATGTCACGGACCGCGCACCGCACAGGGCGGGCAAGGCTTTGCGGATCGGCGCTTCTCGCGGCCCTTGCCCTGGTCTTGTGCACACCACAGGCCGAGGCCGGGGACCGCACGCCGGGCAGCGCCACCGTGCTCCCCCGCGCAAAGCCCGAGACGGCTGCGCTCGAAAGTAGAACTCCGACGATCTCCCCCGACGCCCCCGCCAAGGAACTCTTCGGCGCCGCGGACAGCCCGGCTCCGCTCAAGCCCGGCGCCATCGGCAGCTATGCGCGCGGCTGCCTCGCCGGTGGCGAGGCCCTGCCGACCGACGGGCCGGGCTGGCAGGCCATGCGCCTGTCGCGCAATCGAAACTGGGGCCACCCCGCCCTCATCGCCTATGTGGAACGCTTCGCCCGCGACGCGCGCGCCGACGGCTGGCCGGGCCTGCTCGTCGGCGACATCGCCCAGCCGCGCGGCGGGCCCATGCTGTCCGGCCATGCGAGCCACCAGATCGGCCTCGACGTCGATATCTGGCTGCGCCCCTCCCCCGGCCGGACCCTGACGCGGGCGGAACGCGAGAAGATCAGCTCCACATCGGTGATCGCGAGCCGCACCGAAATCAATCCGGACGCCTGGACGACGGCCCATGCGCGCCTCATCAAGCGCGCCGCCTCCTATAACGAGGTCGCGCGGATCTTCGTCCACCCGACCATCAAGAAGACCTTGTGCGACTGGGCGACCGGCGACCGCTCCTGGCTCAACAAGATCAGGCCGTGGTACGGCCATCACTATCATTTCCACGTCCGGCTCAAATGCCCGCCCGGCAGCACGGGCTGCAAGAACCAGGCACCGCCCCCGCCCGGCGACGGGTGCGACGCGAGCCTCGCCTGGTGGCTGTCGGACAAGCCCTATGCGCCGGACGACCAGAAGCCGGCCCCGCCGCCGCCTCCGATGAAGCTCTCCAAGCTGCCATCAGCCTGCCGCACGGTCCTGGTCGCCCAGTAAGCCGGCACGGGCCACGCATTGCACGATTCTTGCATCGCAACGCGAACGACATCACCGCCGCTCGGCCCGCCGGTGGGCGCCTGCCCGCCTGTGACCGACGCATTCGAGGCTCCGCACCCCCGGCGACAGCAATGACCCAACCCCTTTCCCCGACCTCGCAGAACGACGAGGCGCATGCCGGCCACGATGCGCCGTCCGCAGGCGACACGGTGCTCCTGCTCGGCAACTACCGGCCGAGCCTCGCCGCCATCCGGGCTCTCGCCGCGGACGGACGCCGCCTGGTTCTCGGCCTCGGCGCGAACGAGCCGGGTGTCGAGTGGTCTCGCCATGTGAAGGACATCTGGCAGCATCCCCGGCTCGACGAAGGGGATGGCGCCGCCTTCCTCGCCGCCCTGAAGGCGTTCCTCGCGCAACGAAGCGACATCGGCACGCTCCTGCCCGTCTCCGACGAGATGGTGCTCTTTGTCGCCCGACATCGCGGCGAGATCGCCCCGCTCACCAGGATCGCCTCGCCGGCGGCCGACATCGTGCGGACCTGCGCCGACAAGGTGGAGAGCCTCACCCTGGCCCGCACGCATGGCGTGGCGACCCATCCCTTCGCTGTGGTCCACGACCGCGAGGAGCTGTTCCGCGATGCCGAACGCATCGGTTATCCCCTCGCCCTTCGCCCGCTCACGCCCGGCCTCAAGCTGTTCGGGCAGAAGGCCCTCATCCTCGAGGACCGGGCGGCACTGGAAACGGCCTTTGCCGCATGGCCGGCAGACCATGCCAGCCTCCTCCTGCAGCGCTTTGCGGACGGCGAGCGGCACAATCTCTATTTCGCCGCCCGCAAGGGCGAGCTCGTCGCCTGCGTGGAAAGCCTCATCCTGCGCACCAACGCGCCGGACGGCACAGGCATTTCCGTTCTGGAGCGCACGATCGAGCCGACGCCGGCGCTGGTGGAGGGAACACGCAGGCTGGCCGCCGCGCTCGACTATACGGGAGTGGGCTTCACCCAGTTTATCGTGGCGCCCGACGGCCGGAGTTCGTGCTTCCTGGAGATCGATGCGCGCATGTCGGCCAATCTCGCCGTGCCCGAACAGTCCGGCGTGCCGCTGACGAGGCTCGCCCTCGCCCTCGCCGACGACGGGACCGCCGCCGAGCCAGGCGAGACATTCGCCTATCGCCGCGACCGGCTCTATGCCTGGACCTTCGGGGATCTCTCGGGGCTCAAGCGGGCCATGCTCGACCGCAAGGTCTCTCTTGTCGGCGCCCTCGGCCTGTCGGCGCGCATCGCGGCGGCCGCCATCCGCGCCGACGGGCACCTCACATGGTCCCTCCGCGACCCCATGCCCACCGTGGCCATGTTCGCCTACGGCCTGTTCGGCATCACGATCCCCGCCCAGATCCTCCAGGGCTCCCACCTCATCGACACCACGGCCGGCACGCTGTGACGATGCTGAAGGACCACGCCGCCGCGTCCTCGCCGGCACGCAGGGACACGCCGCCCGCCCGGGGGCGCAGTGTCCTTCTGCTCGGCAACTATCGGCCGAGCCTTGTCATTGTCCGCGCGCTCGCCGCCGAGGACCGGCCCGTCGTGATGGGGCTCGGCATGGGCGAGCCGGGCAGCGAGCTCTCCCGCCATGTCCGCGAGATCTGGCACCATCCCCACCCCCGCCTCGACGGCGGCGCGCCCTTTCTGCGCGCGCTGCATACGCTTCTGGACAGGCGCGGCGACATCGGCGCCCTGTTCCCCGTATCGGAGGAGATGGTCGTCTTTCTCGCCCGTCACCGTGCTGCGCTCGATGATCGGGTCGCCGTCGTCTCCCCCTCGCCGGAGGTGGTCGAGACCTTCACCGACAAGACGCAGAGCCTGGAGCTCGCCCGCTCCGCAGGGATCGCCACGGATCCCTTCGCCATCGTCCACGGCATGGATGCGCTGCGCACCGCGGCGGCGGAGATCGGCTATCCGCTGACCGTACGCCCCCTCGCGCCGGGCCTCAGGCTCCTGGACCGCAAGGCGGTGATCCTTCAGAGCGCAGAGGCGTTCGAGACGACGTTCGGCGGCTGGCCAGAGGGCCACGACCGGCTTCTCGTGCAGCGCTTCGCGACGGGGCCGCGCCATAACCAGTATTTCGCCGCCCGCAACGGCAGGCTCGTCGCCTGCGTCGAGACCCGAATCCTGCGCACCAATGCCCATGACGATACCGGCCTTGCCGTGCTCGGCGAGACGGTGGAGCGCACGCCGTCGCTCCTTGCCGATACCGCCCGGCTCGTCGGCGCGCTCGACTATACGGGCGTCGGCGTCACGCAGTTCATCGTCTCCCCGGACGGCCGCCGTCACTGCTTCCTGGAGCTCAATCCGCGCATCGGCGGCGCCCACGCCGCACCGGAGGCGGCCGGCCTGCGCCTGAGTCGGCTGGCGCTCGCCCTGGCGGACGGCGCGGACCCGACGGAGGACTGGCACGGCTTTACCTATCCGGCCGGCCTCAGCTATGTGTGGACCTTCGGCGACATTTCGGGGCTGAAGCGCTCGCTCGCCGACCGCGCCATCGGGCCCGTCGCGGCGCTTGGCCGGCTCTGCCGGATTCTCGCCGACGCGATCCGCGCCGACGCCCATCTCACATGGTCGCCGCGCGATCCGCTGCCGACTGTGGCCATGTTCGTGAACGGCCTCTTCCGCATCGTCCTGCCGCCCTGGGGCCGCCGCGAGGCCGGGGCGGACCGGTTTCCGGCAAATCCCTAGATCACGCTTCTCAGGACGAGGACGAGGCCGAGCACGCCGAGGACGGTGAGCACGAAGCGCCGGAACTGGTCCGGACTGAGCCGCCCGCGCATGCGGCCGCCCATCCAGATGCCGGCATAGCTCGGCGCGAGCCCCGCGACCGATACGGCGAGTTCGTGCCCCCCGAACAGCCCGATCCGCGACAATCCCACGGCCATGACGAGGCTCGACAGGGTGAAGGACAGATTGACCGCCTGCACGAAGCGCTTCGGATCGAGCCGGAGCGCCAGCATATAGGGAACGACGGGCATCACCTGGGACCCGGTCAACCCGTTGATGACGGCGGTCACGAAGCCGACGGGCACGCGCAGAAGCCGCTCCGGTCCCGGCGCCAGCCGAAGTTCCGGCTGGGCGAGCGCGACCGCCGCATAGACCCCGAGCACGAGCCCCAGCACCACCGTCGCGACCGCCCCGTCGATCCAGGCGAGCAGGGCGAGACCCGCGACGATGCCCGGGATCTGCGCGGCGTAGAGCGGCCAGAACCGCCTGGCCGTTTCCTTGAGGTGACCGGACGACAGGATGAGGAAGATGTTGGCGACGACAGACGGGATGATGACCAGCGCCAGCGCGTCTTTGAGGCCGAGGGCCAGAACGAGAATCGGCAGGCAGGTCGTGGAGAAGCCGAGACCGCTCGCCCCCTTCACGAAGCCGGCGGCGAGATAGGCCAGCGCGACAACGATGATCTGGCCTGCCTCCAACGCCCCCGCTCCGTCATGCTGCTATCGGCGCCCCACCTCCCGGTTGGTGTCCCAGAAGGGCCTGCAGGCTTCCTTTAACGCTTCGTCGCGGGAAATGCCAATATCCTGAAGCTGCTCGTCGGTCATATCAAGCAGGGCGCGGCGGCTGCGGCGCCGCGCGTGCATCGTCTCGAGCCGCGCAAAGACCCCGGACACGGCAGCCTTCGGCCAGGGCGCCCAGGATGAGGTTTCGCGAATATATCCCCATATTGTATCGATTGAACCCATTTCGATCTCCAATTCAGGAAGCAATCATGGCAAATTGTCCCCGCATTGTGTGATGCATTGACTCATCCGGATTGGCAACATAGAGAATTGTCACTATGACAAATTGGCTTCCAGACCTGACCCACGGCACGGGGCCCCTCTATCTCCGGCTCGCCGACCGGATCGAGAGGGACATCGAGGCGGGCGTCCTGGCCGCGGGCGCGAAGCTACCGCCGCAGCGCAATCTCGCCTTCGACATCAATGTCACGGTCGGTACGGTGAGCCGGGCCTATGCGCTGGCCCGCGAGCGCGGCCTCGTCGCCGGCGAGGTCGGGCGCGGGACCTATGTGCTCCAGCACGACGAGACGTCGCCCGGCACGGCCGCGCCCCTGCCGCCATTCCTTGCCGGAACGCGCGGCCCCGCACCGGTGCCCGGCAAGCTGCGCATGGACTCCACCGCCGCGCCCGAGGTCGGCCAGACGGAGACCGTCGCCCGGCTCACCGGCGAGATCGCCCGCCAGCACCCGGAGGAAAGCCTAGACTATGTGCGCGCGCCCGAGCGGGACTGGCTCAAAGCCGGCAGCCGATGGCTGGCAGGCGACGGCTGGACGCCGGACGAGGACACGGTCGTGCCGACGCTCGGCGGGCATGCGGCAATCCTCGCCGTGATCGCCGCGATGACAGTGCCTGGCGACAAGGTCGTCTTCGAACAGCTCACCTTCTCCTCCGTCGCCCGCAGCGCGAACCTCATCGGCCGGCGTCCCATGGCCATCGACACCGACACGGACGGCGCGGATCCGGAGGACTTCGAGCGGGTCTGCGCGCAGCAGCATCCCAAGATCGCCTTCCTCATGCCCTGCCTCCAGAACCCCACGCTGACCGCCCTGCCGGAGGCCAGGCGCCGCGACATTGTCGCCATCGCCCGCAAATACAATGTCTGGCTGATCGAGGACGGGGTCTATACGGCCCTCCTGGAGGATCAGCCCGTGCCGATCGCCGCGCTCGCGCCGGAGCGGACCTTCTATATCGGCAGCCTGTCCAAGGCGGTCGCCGCCGGCATCCGCGGCGGCTGGGCGGCCTGCCCACCCCATTTCGCGCCCCGCGTGCAGACCGCCTACAAGATGCTGACGGGCGGCAAGCCGTTCCTGCTGGCCGAACTCGCGGCACGGCTCGTCCTGTCGGGCGAGGCCGACGACATCCGCAGCCGGGTGCGCGCCGAGATCGCAGCACGCGAGGCCATGGCGCGGGAGGCCTTTGCGGGGCTCGACTTCTCCTCCCATCCAAGCGCCCCGTTCCTGTGGATGAAGCTTCCAGAACCGTGGCTCTCCGGCACCTTCAAGAACGCGGCGGCGAACGAGGGCGTGCTGATCGACGACGAGGACGAGTTCAAGTGCGGCCGCACCGACCGCACCTTCCACCGCGCCCGCATCGCCTTTTCCGCCCCCGCATCGCGCGACGACGTCGCGAACGGCTTCGCGAAGCTCCGCGCCCTCCTCGACAGCGGCATCGCCGGCTATGACAGTTTCGGGTAACGGGCCGCGCCATCGCGCCGCCACTGGCGGGGGGCTGCGACACCTGCCCCGCTGACAAGCCGGGGTAGGCGTGCTAAGCCCATGGTCTCGCTCCCATCCTCTGGGCGGGACCGACCCACCAGACCAGCCAGACAGGTGACCCCCGAGCAATGACCACGACGCGGACCGAGACCGATTCCTTTGGGCCCCTCGAGGTGCCGTCCGACAAGTACTGGGGCGCGCAGACCCAGCGCTCGCTGAAGAACTTCAAGATCGGCGGCGAGACCATGCCGACGCCACTCATCCGCGCGCTCGGCGTCATCAAGCGCTCCGCCGCGCTCGCCAATATCGCTCTGGACAACATCGACCCCAAGGTCGGCGAGACCATCGCGGCCGCCGCGCTCGAGGTCGCGGAGAACAAGCTCGACGACAATTTCCCGCTGGTCGTGTGGCAGACGGGCTCGGGCACCCAGTCGAACATGAACGCCAATGAGGTGATCGCCAACCGGGCGATCGAGATGCTCGGCGGCGAGATCGGCTCCAAGGACCCGGTGCACCCGAACGATCACGTCAACCGCAGCCAGTCCTCCAACGACACCTTTCCGACCGCCATGCACATCGCGGCGGCCGAGGAGGTCGTCCACCGACTCGTCCCGGCGCTGCAGACGCTGCGCAACGCGCTCAATGACAAGGCGGAGAACTTCAAGGACATCATCAAGATCGGCCGCACCCATCTCCAGGATGCCACGCCGCTGACCCTCGGCCAGGAATTCTCCGGCTATGTCGCCCAGCTCGACAATGGCCTGCGCCGCGTCGACAACGCGCTCCAGGCGCTCTACCCGCTGGCCCAGGGCGGTACCGCCGTCGGCACCGGGCTCAATGCGAAACCGGGCTTTGCGGAGCGCTTCGCCGAGGAGGTCTCCTCCTTCACCAGGCTGCCCTTCGTGACCGCGCCCAACAAGTTCGAGGCGCTCGCCGCCCACGATGCCATGGTGGAGATCTCCGGCGCGCTCAACACGCTCGCCGCGAGCCTCTTCAAGATCGCCAACGACATCAGGCTCCTGGGTTCCGGTCCCCGCTCCGGTCTGGGCGAGATCTCTCTGCCGGAGAACGAGCCCGGCTCCTCCATCATGCCCGGCAAGGTGAACCCGACCCAGTGCGAGGCCATGACCATGGTGTGCACGCAGGTCATGGGCAACCATGTGACCGTGACGGTCGCCGGCAGCCAGGGGCATTTCGAGCTCAACGTCTTCAAGCCGGTGATGATCTACAATGTGCTCCAGTCCATCCGCATCGTCGCGGATGCCTGCGTAAGCTTCACCGACAATTGCGTCGTCGGCATCGAGCCGAACCGCGAGAATATCGCCCAGCTCATGGAGCGCTCGCTCATGCTGGTCACCGCTCTTGCCCCCCATATCGGCTATGACAAGGCGACCGAGATCGCCAAATCCGCGCACAAGAACGGCACCACGCTGCGCGAGGAGGCCCTGCGGCTCGGCTATGTATCCGCGGAGGACTTCGACCGGATCGTGAAGCCGGAAGACATGGTCGGCCCGAAGGCGTAGTTCAAAACAATGCGAGATATCATGTCAGGGGGCACTGGCACCGGCTCGCGCCGGCCGCTCAAGCGGTCCGTCGTTGTCGCCGGTCATTCGACGAGCATTTCGCTCGAACCGGAATTCTGGGATGCATTGCGCGAGATCGCCGACGAGACCGACAAGACACTCAACGAGCTCATCACGGATATCGACGCCGAGCGGGCGGGCCGCGGTCTGTCGAGCGCGGTACGAATCTTCGTCCTGAACTATCTGCGCGATCCTTCGAGACGGTCGGGCTCCTGAGACCAATCGCGCTCCGTCGGCTCCACCGGGGAAATCCCCTGCGGCGCCGGCGCGGTGCGGTCGGTCGGCAGGGCCGTGCCCGGCGGAAGGCCCAGATCGTTGGGCGGCAACAGCCGGTCCAGCAGATTGATGGGCTCCATGCCGACGTCGTCGCGCGAGGCGGACGACGCTCCGCCCTGCGACGGGCTGCCACCTGCGCGTCCTTCTTCGAGCGTGTCCAGCGACACGGCCGGAGCCGCCTCCTCGATCAGCTTTCTGATCGGGTCGGACCGGGGCTCGGAATCGGGCGCGGCCTGGGGCTGGGATTCAGATCCGGATTGAGGTTGAGACCGGGGGGCCGTCCCGCCAGAGCGCCCGTCGGGTGCGGCGAGCGGCGTCTTCTCCACCGCCTCGCTTGAATCGACCCCGGGGACGATCACGCTGCGCGGCGATTCCTGCCGGGCCTCTTCAGCCTCGCGCCGCGCCGCTTCCTCGGCCTGCCGACGCGCTTCCTCCTCCGCCCGTTGCCGTGCCGCCTCCTCGGCCTGCCGTCGGGCCTCCTCCTCCGCCCGTTGCCGATCCGCTTCTTCGGCCTGCCGTCGGGCCTCTTCCTCCGCCCGCTGCCGTGCCGCCTCCTCGGCCTGCCGGCGCGCCTCTTCCTCCGCTCGCTGCCGTGCCGCCTCCTCGGCCTGTCGGCGGGCCTCGTCCTCCGCCCGTTGCCGCGCCGCCTCCTCCGCCTGCCGTCGGGCCTCGTCCTCCGCCCGTTGCCGTGCGGCCTCGTCCACCGCCGATGGCGTGCCGGTACCGGAGGCATCCGTCTGAGGAACGCCGTTCAGGATGCGCTCCTGCTCGCGCTGCAACTCTTCCAGCCGATCCATGCCTTCCTGAAGCACGCGCACCACGAGATAGGAGCGCAGGCTCGTCGTATCGTAGCTGCGCTCAAGCGCGCGCGGACGGCCGCTCAACACAAGCTCCAGGGGCGGCACGCCCGGATAGTCGTCGAGTCCCAGCCGCCAGGACATGTCGGCCCTCGCCTCGCCGAGGTCGAAGAAGCTCTCCACCTCGCCGGACGCGCCATCGCCTGTCACCGGCACGGGATCGAAACGCATCAGCCCGTTCTCGACCTGCACGTCGCCCGCCCCGCCGGCAAAGCGCATGGTACCGTCCTGCAGGAGCCGGCGGATCAGGGCATCGAGTTCGCCAGGGGTCGCGGCATCCTTGATCGCGGCGGAGAACGACGCCGGACTGATCCCCGCAAGCATGCCCTCGCGCAGCCGGTAACGGCCCTCGCCCGAAAGGCCGGCGACGAGCCCGGCAGGACTGCGCCCATGCCCCTCGAAGGCCAGGGTCAGGCCCAGCGCACCGTCGACCGCCCGCCCGCCGGAGGCCATGCGCGTGAGCGCGCCGAGCGGCAGGCCGCGCGCATCGAGCTTGCCGCTGACCGCAAGACCGCTGCCGCCTCTGGCTTCGGCGGAAAGATCGAACCGCACCGGCTCGCCGTCGAGCGCCCCCTCGACGTTCTCGAGCGCGAACTGGTTCTCGCCGAACCCTGCAGACAGAGACGCATCGAGGAGAGCGAGCGGGCCGGCAATGTCGAGCCGGCGCGCCGTCACCGCGACGCCGCCGGAGAGCACACCGAGCCTCGACAGCGCAAAGGACCCGGCCGACCAGAGGGTCTCCGGGCGGGGAACCTCGCCAGCCGCCCGGCCGGGCTCCGTCAGCGCCGTCGCCAGGAGCCAGGGCAGCGACAGCCTGTCCAGATGGAGCTCGCCGCCGATCCGCGCGGGCACAGACGCGAGATCCACGGTTCCGGAGAATTCGGCCGCCCCGCCGGCGACCGTTCCCTCCGCCCCGTCTATGGCGACCGCGAGCCCCTCCCCCGAAATGCGGCCCTTGAGCGCGAGCCTCCGGTCCCCGCCCGCGGGCGCCAGACCGAGAAGGCGGTAGAAGCGTCCCGGCGCATCGGAGGAAAGCGTCCAGCTGCCCTCATAGCCGACCCTGCCCTCGCGGTCGCGAGCCGTCGCGTCGACGCGCGCGGCGATACCGGCAAGCTCCGCGCTCGCGCGCAGGTCGAGCGCATCGGACAGCGCGCCCGCCGCCTCCAGCCGCATCTCGCCCCGCCCGTCGGCGCCGCCCATCCCGCCACCGGCAAGGCCGAGCATGGACAGCAGCGCCCCGCCGCGCTCGCTGGAGGCCTTGAGGTCGGCAACGATCTCCGCCTCGCGCCAGGCATCGACCGCACCGTCGAAGGAGCCCCGCCCGGCAAGGGCGATCTGGCCGGCCTTGCCCTCGATCCGGACAGTGGCCGCGACCGTCTCCCCCGTCATCTGCGGGCGCGTATCGGCGCTCGCGGTGAGATCGAGGGGCCCGAGCGAGCGCGCCCATTGGGGCGCGGCGGACGGCCTTGCCGTATCCACGAGACCGGCAAGGCGCAGGAAGGGCAGTGGATCCTCCGCCGTCAGCGTGGCCGTCAGGCGGCCATCAGGCTGGCCGGCAAGCGAGCGCACCAGTCCGGCCACCTTCAGCCGGGCATCGCCGATGCGCCCGAATTCGAGCGCGCGGATATCCGCATTGCCGTCGTCGAGCGCGACATCGACGGTCACGTCGTCGGCCTCCACACCGCGATAGATCAGCCGGCCGACGCCGATATCGAGCGCAAGGTCGGTCGTCTCCAGCCACTGTGCATCGATGTCCGGCATAAGCGCGGACAGCGCCGCCCAGCGCGCCTCCTCCGCATCGGGCGCAGCCTCGCCGTCGCCAACGGCAACGGGCGGGACATACCGGTCGAGATCGAGCGTGTCGGCATCGAGCCTCACGCTCCACGACGCGCGCTCGCCCGCCGAGTAGCTCACGGAGACCTTGCCGCTCGACTCATCCAGCGAGAACAGCCCGTCGGTCAGCCTCATACGGCCGGGCGCGACGTCGAACTGCCCCTTGAGGCCAAGCCTGGTGCGCGCGGGCCCGCGCTCGATGAGCGGCTTGAGCGCCGGAATGGCCCAGGAGGCGAAGGTCGAGCCGTTGAGCGCCTCCACCACGATATCGCCGGCAAGCTGGGGCGGAGTGAGATGGCTGAGATAGAGCCCCGTGACCGTCGTGCGCGCACGTCCCGGCGCAATGCCGGAAAGCTCCTTGACGGCCAGCCGGTCGCTGTCGGCCTGCGCGGAGAGACGGAAGCTCTCTATCGTCTCCGGCCCAAGCCCGAGAAGCGCCGTCTTGAGCGAGACGGAGAGCTCCATGCCGCGAGGAATGCCGGAGAGGAAGCCGTCCAGCATGGCCAGCAGGCCGTCCGGGCCCGGCACGGAGGCGGTGCCCGCAAGCAGCGTGTCGAGCGACAGCCGGCTCGCCTCCAGCCGCGCATCGAGCCCGATGGTCTTGCCGAGCCGGATCTCCGCGCGCCCCGTGATCAGATTGCCGACATTGGCGTCGTCGGGAAGGTTGATCTCCACATCGTCGAGCCGCAGCCGGTCCTCCAGCGCGGCGACATTGGCGCGCAACAAGGCACCCGCAGCAGTTCCGGGCGCTCCCGGCTTCTCGTCGAGCCCGCCGCGCTCGACCTTCAGGACGCCGGAGAGCCCCGCCGCGCCAGGCCCGCCAAGCTCCCCGTCGAAGGCATAGACGAAGGACGAGGCCTCCGCCGGCACGACGCGCAGGCCGATGCCCAGCGGCGCGTCCGCCCGCCAGCGACCGACCGAGAGCGAGATGTCTATCGGCTCCCCGCCATAGCGCGCGCTGCCGCGCATGCGGAACGGTCCGGCCAGCGATGTGGCGGAGATGTTCGCCTCCACGGCATCGAGTTCGGCCGATCCGCCGCGGCGCTCATCGCGCAACGCGACGGCACCGTCCCGGATCACCAGATCGTCGACCGCGATATCGTCGGGATCGACCGGCAGGCCGCCGGCCCCGCCCGGCCTGATGGCCCACGACCACCGCCCGTCGGCGGAGCGGTTCACCATCAGCTCGGGACCGTCGAGCTCCATGCGGGTCACCCGCACCACACCGCGTAACAGGGGCGGCAGGGCAAGCTGCATGTCCACATGGTCGACGGACAGGAAGTCTTCCGTTCCCGTATCGTCGACCACCCGCACATCGTTGAGCCGGATTCGCGGCAGCGGCACGAGCCGCACGGAGATATCGCCGGCGACCTCGACCGGCCGGCCCGCAATCCGCTCGCCCACGCGCTCGAAATCGGCGCGGTACCGGTTCCAGTCGACGACGAACGGCCCGACCAGCCCCGCCGTCAGGACGAGGATGAGGACAATTCCCACAAGCAGCAGCGGCGACTTCATTGCCGAGGCTCCCGGCGCGCGGGCCCCTCAGCCGCGCTCAACTGCATCCATCGACCGTGCTGTCGTGTCATGGTGACCAGAATAGGCGACAAAACCGGCTGGAACCAGACGAGCATCGGGTGCCGGGCGCCGCACGGGATCACACTGCGACAATCTTTCCCGGATTCATGATGTTGCCGGGATCGAGCGCCGCCTTGATGGCGCGCATGACCTGAAGGCCCGGCCCGTGCTCGGCCTCCAGGAACGGCTTCTTGCCGACGCCCACGCCATGTTCTCCGGTGCAGGTGCCGTCCATGGCGATGGCACGCATGGCGAGCCGCTCGGAGAACGCCTTGGCGCGCCCCTTCTCCTCCGCGTCGGAGGGATCGCAGAACAGCAGCACATGGAAATTGCCGTCGCCCACATGGCCGACGATCGGACCGAACAGCCCACTCTCGGCAAGGTCCCGCTTCGTCTCCACGACACATTCGGCAAGCCTGGAGATCGGCACGCAGACATCGGTGGAGAAGACCTCCTTGGCGGGCATGAGCGACTTGCCCGCCCAGAAGGCGTCGTGGCGCGCCTGCCAGAGCTTCGTGCGGTCCTCCGGCTTGGTCGTCCATTCGAACGGGCCGCCGCCGAACTCCTGCGCGATCTCGCCGAAGGTCTCGCTCTGCTCGTGCGTGCCGGCCTCGGTGCCGTGGAACTCCAGGAACAGCGTCGTCGTCTCCTTCAGTCCAAGATCGGAATAGGCGTTGCAGGCGCGCACCTGCACCTCGTCCAGAAGCTCGATCCGCGCGACCGGAATGCCCATCTGGATCGTCATGATGACGGCGTTGCACGCGCTCTCGATATCCGGGAACGGGCACACGCCGCCGGAAATCGATTCGGGGATGCCGTAGAGCCGCAGGCTCACCTCGGTGATGATGCCGAGCGTGCCTTCCGAGCCGACCAGGAGACGCGTGAGATCGTAGCCGGCGGACGACTTCCTGGCGCGTCGCGCGGTGTGCACGATCTCGCCGTCGGCCATCACCGCGGTCAGGTTCAGCACATTCTCGCGCATGGTGCCGTAGCGCACCGCATTCGTGCCGGAGGCGCGCGTCGCGGCCATGCCGCCAAGGCTCGCATCCGCGCCCGGGTCGATGGGGAAGAAGAGCCCGGTGTCGCGCAGATACTCGTTGAGCTGCTTGCGCGTCACGCCGGCCTCGACGCGGCAGTCGAGATCCTGCTCGTGAACCTCCAGTACCCGGTTCATCTGGGAGAGGTCGACCGAGATGCCGCCATGGGGTGCGGAGAAATGGCCCTCCAGCGATGTGCCCGTCCCGAACGGGATCACCGGCACGCCATGGGCGGCGCAGATGCGCACGATACGCGAGACCTCCTCCGTCGACTGCACGAAGGCGACCGCGTCGGGCGGATCGCCCGGGTTCCAGGTCAGATCCTTGCCGTGCTGTTCGCATACCGCGGCGGAGCGGCTGATTCGCTCGCCCAGGAATGCCGCAATCTCGTCTACCGCACGCGCCACCTTGTCCGGCGCCACGTGGCCAGCCGCATCCATCATCCGTTTCAGACCTCGTTGCCTGCTCAAGCCCGCGCCGGCAACCTTTGCCCGCGCGGTTCCGTCTGCTATGGCTTGCGATCCTAGCAGAGGTTACGGGGATCCTGCACAACCGATTCCGGGGGACAAGGCAAGCATGACCAACGACGTGCTCTTCCGTTCATCCGTCATGACCGTCGCGCCGCAATGGATCGACTATAACGGCCATCTCAACATGGCCTACTACAATGTGCTGTTCGACCACGGCGTCGACGAGGCCTTTGCGGGACTCGGGCTTGGACCGGACTATGTGAAGACGCACAACGCCTCCTTCTACACGATGGAGGTCCATCTGACCTATCTGCGCGAGCTGATGGAGGGCGACCCCGTCTCCGTCACGCTTCAGATGCTCGACTGCGACGCCAAGCGCTGCCACTTCATCCAGTCCATGTATCATGCAAATGAGGGTTATCTGGCCGCGACGTCGGAGCAGATCTGCATGCATGTCGATATGGGACTGAAGAAGAGCGCCCCCTTCCCCGCGGAGATCCACAACAACATCAAGGCCATGCAGGAACGCCATGCCGCACTGCCCCGGCCACCGCAGGTCGGCCATGTGATCGGCATTCCGCGCAAGGCGTAAGACCGGCAATGCCATGTCCGTCCTGACTGCCGATCTGGGGCGCCTGTTCCGCGAACGCATCGTTCCGAACCTGCGGGCCATGTGGAACGACCGCAGCCCGCTGGTCTGGCTCGTCGCCCTGGTGATCGGCGTAGCCGGCGCCTATGGCATCCTCGCCTTCCGGGAAGGCATCGGCGCCGTCCAGTGGCTGTGGCTTGGCGACGGGCACGAGCACCTCACCGCCTCGCTGGCGGGTGCCATCCCCTGGTGGCTGGTGATCGCCGGCCCGGTCTGCGGCGGCCTCGCCGTCGGGCTTCTCCTGCAATATGTCATGCCCACGCGGCGCGCCCACGCGGTGGCCGACGTGATCGAGGCGGAAGCGCTCGGCGGCGCGAGGATCTCGCCGCGGACCGGGTTCTGGAGCGCCGTCATCTCCGCGGTCTCGCTCGGTTCGGGCGCAAGCGCCGGCCGGGAGGGTCCCGCCGTCCACCTCGGCGCGGCCATCGCCTCGATGCTCTGCCGCAAATTCGGCTTCGTGACGGCCACCCGGCGCGTCATTCTCGGGTGCGGGGCGGCGGCGGCCGTCTCCGCCTCGTTCAACGCGCCCATTGCCGGCGTTCTGTTCGCCCACGAGGTCGTCCTCGCCCATTACGCGCCGTCCGCCTTCATTCCGCTCGTCATCTCCAGCGTGAGCGCGGCCGTCTTCACAAGGCTCCATCTCGGGGATTTCCCGGCCTTCATCATCCCCTCCTACCAGATCACCTCCTACTGGGAGTTCCCGGCCTTCGCGCTTCTGGGCCTCACCTGCGGCCTCGTCGCCGCCTGCTTCCAGTTCTCCGTCATGACCGCGGACTGGACGGCGCGCCAGATCCGCTGCCCGCTCTGGGTCCGGCCCGTGGTCGGCGGCGTGCTCGTCGGCGCCATCGCGATCTATGTGCCGGAGGTACTCGGCGTCGGCTACGAGGCGACCAATCTCGCCCTTCACCAGAAGCTCAGCCTCGGGCTGCTCTTCACCCTGCTGTTCGCCAAGACGGCGGCGACCGCGGTCACGCTGGCGAGCCGCTTCGGTGGCGGGGTCTTCAGCCCGTCGATCTATCTCGGCGCCATGACCGGCGGCGCCTTCGGCGTGATCGCGGCGAGCGTCTTTCCGGAGGCCGCGTCGAGCCAGGGGCTCTATGCCATTCTCGGCATGGGGGCGGTGGCCGGCGCCGTGCTCGGCGCGCCGATCTCGTCCGTCCTCGTCGTGGTCGAGCTCACCGGCGGCTTCGACATGACCATGGCCGTTCTCGTCGCCGTATCCATCTCGTGGGGCGTGATGCAGGCGGTGCACGGCCAGAGTTTCTTCCACTGGCAATTGTCGACGCGCGGCGTGCTGCTGCAGGGCGGGCCGCACCGCCGCGTGATGCGCACGCTCACCGTCGCGAGCTTCATGACCCCGCTGACCCCGGAAGAGGAGGCCGAGCCTCCGGCGCTCGAGCCGGACCGGCCGACGCTCACGCCAGGCACGACGCTCGGCGCGGCACTGCGCACCTTCAATGCCCGCGGCTACAGCCGAATCGCCGTCGTCGACCCGGACGAGGAGATGCGCATCGTGGGCTGGGCCGACTATGTGGAGGCGCTCAACACCTTCAACACAGCCCTGATCGAGGCGGAACAGGAAGAGCACCGCTGACCGTCGGGCGATCTTCTTTTGTTCTTCCGGCATCGCATCCGGCTCAAGAGATGTTATATATCTCTTCGACTCCCCAATCCGAATGTAGGCGCGAATGGCACCAAGCAAATCCATCGATCTGGGCGATTTCGACGACGACGACGCTCCCCTGCCGGCACGCGGCGGCATCGCCGCGCGCGCCATGGGGACGGCAGAGGCGCCCTATCTGAGCACACTCAACGAGGAGCAGCGCGTCGCGGTGGAAAGCCTCGACGGGCCGGTCCTCGTGCTCGCCGGCGCCGGCACGGGCAAGACGCGCGTGCTCACCACCCGTCTCGCCCACCTGCTCGCCACCCGCCGCGCCTGGCCGGGCCAGGTCCTCGCGGTGACCTTCACCAACAAGGCCGCGCGCGAGATGAAGGAGCGCATCGGCCTGCTTATCGGCGGCGTGGTGGAGGGCATGCAGTGGCTCGGCACCTTCCATTCCATCGGGGTGAAGATCCTGCGCCGGCATGCCGAACTCGTCGGGTTGAAGTCCGACTTTTCCATCCTCGACACCGACGACCAGATCCGGCTCCTGAAGCAGATCGTCGCGGCCCACGATCTCGACGAGAAGCGCTGGCCGGCGCGCCAGCTCGCCTCCCATATCGACGGCTGGAAGAATCGCGGCCTCCTGCCCGACAAGGTGCCCGCCGGCGAGGCGCATGCCTTCGCCAACGGCAAGGGGGCGGAACTCTATGCGGAATACCAGGAGCGGCTGAAGATCCTGAACGCGGCCGATTTCGGCGATCTGCTGCTGGAGACGCTGCGCCTGTTCCAGGAGAACCCGGACGTCCTCGCCGACTATCAGCGCCGCTTCAAATACATGCTGGTGGACGAGTATCAGGACACCAATGTCGTCCAGTATCTCTGGCTGAGGCTGCTCGCGGGCGGGCACGGCAATATCTGCTGCGTGGGCGACGACGACCAGTCGATCTATGGCTGGCGCGGCGCGGATGTCGACAACATCCTGCGCTTCGAGAAGGACTTTCCCGGCGCGAAGGTGATCCGGCTCGAGCGCAATTACCGCTCCACGCCGCATATCCTGTCGGCGGCCTCCGGACTCATCGCCAACAATGAGGGCCGGCTCGGCAAGACGCTGCACACCGATCTCGACAAGGGCGAGCAGGTGGTCGTGCGCGGCCACTGGGACGGCGAGGAGGAAGCCCGTGCCATCGGCGACGATATCGAGGCGCTGCAGCGCGAGGGCCATGTGCTGAACGAAATCGCCATCCTCGTGCGCGCCTCCTTCCAGATGCGCGAGTTCGAGGACCGGTTCATCACGCTCGGCCTGCCCTATCGCGTGATCGGCGGCCCGCGCTTCTACGAGCGCGCGGAGATCCGGGACGCGCTTGCCTATCTGAAGGTGACCGCCCAGCCCGACAACGACCTCGCCTTCGAGCGCATCGTCAATGTGCCCAAGCGCGGCATCGGCGACACCAGCGTGAAACGCGTGCGCGAGCTCGCCCGCGCGCGCGGCATCCCGCTCTACCGCGCCGCCCAGGAGATCGTGGAGACGGAGGAGCTGCCCGCCAAGGCGCGCAACTCGCTCAAGGGCCTGCTGGAAAGCTTCAGGCGCTGGCGCGCGCTTCTCGACGGGCTGCCGCACACCGAGCTCGCCGAGATCGTGCTCGACGAGTCCGGCTATACGGAGATGTGGCAGAACGACAAGTCGCCCGACGCGCCGGGCCGGCTCGACAACCTGAAGGAGCTCGTGCGCTCCATGGACGAGTTCGAGAACATGGCCGGCTTCCTGGAACATGTCTCGCTGGTCATGGATTCCGACGCGCTTCAGGGCGACGACAAGGTCTCGCTCATGACGCTGCACTCCGCCAAGGGGCTGGAATTCGACACCGTCTTCCTGCCCGGCTGGGAGGAAGGGCTTTTCCCGCATCAGCGCGCGCTCGACGAGAGCGGGCGGGCCGGGCTGGAGGAGGAGCGCCGGCTCGCCTATGTGGGCATCACGCGCGCCAAGCGGCTGTGCAAGATCTCCTTCGCCCAGAACCGGCGCATCCATGCCATGTGGCAGACGGCGCTGCCCTCGCGCTTCATCGACGAGTTGCCGGAGGGGCATGTGGCGGTGGAAGAGGCCGCCTCCCCCCATGCCGGTTTCGGCTGGGGTCGCGGCGGCTTCGGCGAGAGCCGGTTCGACCGCGCCAACCCGTTCTCCACCGGTTACGAGACGCCCGGATGGAAGCGCGCCCGGGCCGCCTATGACAGCGGGGAATCGGTGCGCCACGCCCCGCATTTCATCGAGGGCGAGCTGGTCGCGCGAGAGGATGCCGAAGCCACCCCGTTCCAGCGCGGCGAGCGCGTCTTCCACATGAAGTTCGGCTACGGCACCGTCTCCGCCGTCGACGGCAACAAGCTCACCATCGACTTCGAGAAGGCCGGCACCAAGCGCGTGCTCGCCTCCTTCGTCGAACGGCCCTGACCTGCTCGCATCCCGAGCATCAGCGGTTGTCTCACGGATCGTTTTCGCGGATCATCCCTGCATAGAGCCAGGGAGGGCCATAATGAAAGCTGCATATATTCTTGCCGCCGGTCTGGCGGCCGCCTTTATCTCGACCGCGCCGGCCACGTCCTTTGCCGGCGAAACGCTCGACCGGGTGATGGACACCAAGACACTCACCCTGTCGTCTGACGCGTCCTATCCGCCCCAGTCCTTCTTGAACGACGACAACGAGATGGACGGCTTCGACGTTGACGTTGCCAAGGAGATCGCCAAGCGCCTCGGCGTGGAGCTGAAGATCATCACACCCGCCTGGGAGGTGATCACGGCGGGCAACTGGAACGGGCGCTGGGACATCTCGGTCGGCTCCATGACGCCGACCAAGGCGCGTGCGGAAGTGCTCAACTTTCCCGCCGTCTATTACTACACGCCGGCCTCCTTCGCCGTTCATACCGACTCCAAGGTGACCTCGGTCGACGAGCTCAACGGCAAGGTCATCGGCGTGTGCGGGGGCTGCACCTACGAGGCCTATCTGAAGAAGGATCTCGTGATCGATGCAGAGGGCGCGCCGCCCTTCGAGTATCAGGTCGAGCCCGGCGAGATCCGCTCCTACGAGACCGACACCAATGTGTTCGACGATCTCAGGCTCGGCGACGGCACCCGGCTCGACGCCGCGCTGTCGGCGCTTCCGACCATCCAGGAGGCCATCAAGAACGGCTATCCCATGAAGGTCGTGGGCGATCCGGTCTATTACGAGCCGCTCGCCGTTGCGACCGACAAGGGCGATCCGGAATTCGACGCCAAGATCGCCGGGATCGTGAAGGACATGCACAAGGACGGCACGCTCAAGGCGCTGTCGGAGAAATGGTACGGCACGGATCTGACAACGGTTAAGCAGTGATCAGTCGAGACAATGCAGGCGCGCGTCCGGACGGCGGTCCGGACGCCGCCGCACCGGCGTCGCTGGTCGACAGCGTCCTGGAGCATCCGCTCGCCCAGCGGATGCTCCTTTTTCTTTTCGGCGTCGCCGTCTTCACCCTGATCGACCTTCGTGGCACCGGCATTGGCGAGCTTCTGCGCCCGGCGCTCGGCGCGCCCGCCGAAAGCGGCCTGTGGGGCCGGTTCGCCATGGCCGTGGTGCTGACCACGGCGATCGCCTTCAACATCGTCGTGGTGAACCTGCTGCCCAGATGGTCGCAGGTGCCGGTGGTATGGGCAGAGCTCCTGTTCCTGTTCCTCGCCTTCTTCTACTCGTTCAACCTGTCCTACGAGTTCATCGGCCGCAAGATCGGCTTCCTGATCACCCAGGGCGCCTTCACCACCATCTATATCTCGCTCGTCTCCATCGCGATCGCCTCGGCCATCGCCATGGCGGCGGCGCTTGCGAAGATGTCGAACAACGCCATGGCCTATGGCGTGGCGACGTTCTACATCTCCTTCTTCCGCGGCCTGCCGCTCCTCATGCAGATCTACCTGATCTATCTCGGCCTGCCGCAGCTCGGCTTCGTGGTCGACCCCGTGCCCGCCGGCATCGCCGCCCTCTCGGTCTGCTACGGCGCCTATATGGCGGAGATCTTCCGCGCCGGCATCCAGGGGGTGCCGCCCGGCCAGAGCGAGGCGGCGCGCGCGCTGGGCCTCAAAACCGGCATCACCTTCCGCAAGATCGTGCTGCCCCAGGCGATGCGCCTCATCGTGCCGCCGACGGGCAACCAGTTCATCGCCATGCTGAAGGACTCCTCGCTCGTCTCCGTCGTCGGCGTGTGGGAACTGACCTTCCTCGCGCGCACCCAGGGGCGCTCGGAGTTCAAGCATCTGGAGATGCTGATCACCGCGGCCCTCATCTACTGGGTCCTGTCCATCTGCTTTGAGATGCTGCAGGCGCGGCTGGAGGCCTATTACCGGCGCGGCGATCGGCGATAGCGCAAGGACGGGCTCCGTCGACGAAACCTTCGACCCGCAATCCGGCACGGCGTTAATCGAATTGACGGACGACTGTGCCCCTATAGGCTCCTCACAACCGGGATAGAGCGAACCGACAGGGAGACGGCACCAATGGCAAAACTCGTAGCCGACGTCATCGTGGAGACATTGCAGGAGGCCGGCGCGAAGCGGTGCTACGGCATTGTCGGCGACACGCTGAACCATGTGACCGACGCCATGCGCCGCAAGAAGATGGAATGGGTGCATGTCCGCCACGAGGAGGTCGGCGGTTTCGCGGCCGGCGCGGAAGCCTACATGACCGGCGAGCTCACGGTCTGCGCGGGCTCCACGGGGCCGGGCAGCCTGCACTTCGTCAACGGCATCTTCGAAAGCCACCGCAATGGCGCGCCCGTCGTGCTGATCGCCTCGCAGATCGACCGCGTGCAGGAGGGGCTCGGCTTCCCCCAGTCCGTCGACCAGCGCAAGATCTACGAGCAGTGCTCGGTCTTCTGCGAGTATATCTCGCATCCCGACCAGGCCCGCCGCATCACCGCCATGGCAGCGCAGGCCGCTCTCACCCGGCGCGGCGTCGCGGTGATCGTCGTCAATGGCGACACCACCAAGGAGACGATCGAGGACGAGCTTCACTGGCGCGTCTCCCGGCCGAACCCCGTGACGCGCCCCGCAGACGACGAGCTCGAGACGCTCGCCGGCCTGATCGCCGAGGCGAACAAGATCACCATCTATGGCGGCTATGGCTGCCGGAACGCCCATGACGAGGTGGTCGCGCTCGCCGCCAGGCTGAAGGCTCCCGTCGCCCACACCTCGCGCGCCAAGGAATTCCTCGAATACGACAACCCCTACGATGTCTCCATGACCGGCATCATCGGCATCAAGTCGGGCTTCGAGGCCTTGGAGAACTGCGACCTCCTGATCTGCCTCGGCGCCAATTTCGCCTGGACGCAGTACTATCCGCACAAGGCGAAGATCGTGCAGATCGATACCGCGCCGGAGAACCTCGGCAAGCGCACGCCGGTGACGCTCGGTCTCGTCGGCGACGTCAAGCACACGATCGAAGCCCTGCTGCCCATGGTGGAGGAGCGCAGCGACGACAGCTTTCTCAAGGCGTGCCTGAAAGAGCACGAGAAGAGCCTCAAGGCGCTCGACGACCAGACGAAGGAGCCCTCGCCCGACCTCATCCACCCGCAGTTCGTCGCCAAGACGCTCAGCGAGCTGGCCGACGACGACGCGATCTTCACCGCCGATGGCGGCACGCCCTTCGTCTGGCTCCTGCGCTATATCCGCGCCAACGGCAAGCGCCGCTTCCTCACCAGCCTGCTGCACGGCACCATGGCGAACGCCTTCCCCCAGGCCATCGGCTGCGCCAAGGCCTATCCCGGCCGCCAGGTGATCGCCATGTGCGGTGATGGCGGCATGACCATGCTGATGGGCGACCTCCTGACGCTCGTGCAGGAGGAGCTGCCGGTGAAGCTGCTCGTCTTCCGCAACAACACGCTCGGCTTCGTGGAGATGGAGATGAAGGTGGAGGGCATGCTCGACGCCTTCACGGACCTGAAGAACCCCGATTTCGCCGGCGTCGCCAAGGCCTGTGGCTTCCACGGCCTCCACGTGGACAATGCGGACGATCTGGACGGCGCCATGCGCGACTGGCTCGCCCATGACGGGCCCGCACTGCTCGACGTCGCGGTCAACCGGTTCGAGCTCGTCATGCCGCCCACCGTGGAGGTGAGCCAGGCCGTCTCCACCGCCATGTACGGCGTGAAGGCCGTCCTCAATGGCCGGCTCGACGATGTCTGGGCGATGGCGGAGAACAAGCTTCTGAAATAGGCCGGATCATCTCCCGCGAATCGGGTCCGATCTGCCGGCGGTCGATCTTGCCGGCAGCGGCCACCTGCCGAATATCGCGATATTGCCCGCAAGGATGAGCCCGAGGCCCAGAAAGGCGCCCGGGCTCCATTCATAGCCCTCCAGCACCGTGGAGACGGTGAGCGCGACCACCGGAAAGAGCACCGTGGCATAGGCCGCCCGGTCGGCCCCCACCCGCGCGACGAGGGAGAGATAGGCGAGGAAGGCAAGCACCGAGCCCGGCACGGCGAGATAGAGGAGGCTCGCCAGATAGACCGGCGAGCCATCGAGCACGAAGGGACCGCCGCGAACCGCGGCATAGGCCGCCAGAAGCGCAGCCCCCCAGCTCATGCCGCGGACCACCGCATTGGGCAGGTCGGTGCCGTCCGCCGTCGCCCGTGTGGACACCACATTGCCGAGCGAGAAGACATAGGTGCCCCCGAGCGCCATCGCGATGCCGAGACCGGAGGAACCCGTGGCCGCCATCTCCCTGCCGAACAGGAGCGCGATGCCGGCTATGCCGAGGCCGGCACCGACGAGGACCCGCGCATTCGGTACTCGCCCCATGATGAGCCACTGGTTGAACGCGTTGAACACGCTCGCCGCGGAGAAGATGACCGCGATCACCCCGCTCGTGACATAGGCCGTGGCGTTATAGATGAGCAGATAATTGAGCGCGAACAGCGTGACCCCGAGCGCCGCGAACCACACATGCCCGCGCAGGGGCACCCGCCTCAACCGCCCGGTCAGCGCAAGCCCGGCCCATAGGGTCGCCGCGGCGATGACGAAGCGGTAGCAGATAGAAACCTCCATCGGCACCGGCCCGATCTGCAGCTTGATCGCATACCAGGTGAAGCCCCATGCGAGGACGGTGACGGCAAACAGCAAGGCGGTCATGGGTGGCAGGGTCCTCCGGACAGTCCGTGCGAACGGGACATGCCGCTGTGGCGGGCGGCATTGCGAACGTTCTGCCCGATCTCCGGCGGTCGGGTCTCACAGCGCCTTGCGGCCCATGTCACGATCTTGCGGCATTCGCCGGCCCGGGACGCGGCGGGTCTTGCCCGACCCGCCCGTTCGGGTGTTTCCTGAGCAGTGCGATGACTGCAGCAGACCTTGAGGGCAATACCGTTTTCGACTGCCTGCGCCGCGAGGACGTGCCCTTGCGCGCATCGGCCGCGTTCGGCGATGGCATCGCGGCGGCCCTGTGGGAACGCGACGAACGCGCCTTCACGAGCTACCGCACACCGAACCACAACACGCTGAGCCTCTATGTGGAGGGCGGAAACGGCATCCGCCGCCTGAACGGTCGCCGTATCCTTCGAAGCAACGGCTCCGGCAGCGTGTGCCTGATGCCGGACACGCTCACCACGGACTGGGATGTCTCGGGCCCTGTGAGCATGTTCCACCTCTATTTCCCGCGCTCCGCGCTCGACCGGATCATCGCGGAGGTTCTCGAGGCCGACCCCGCCGCCATCGCGCTGCGCGACGAGACCTATTTCCAGGATCCCTATCTCGAAGGGGTGATCCGCGCGGCCGTGATCCCCCTGCACTGGGACGAGCCTGGCGACAGGCTGGCGGTCAGCCAGGCCGCGCAGATGATGCTGACCTATCTGGCCACGCGCTTTGCCGAGCGCCCGGCCCGGGCCCGGATCGCCCGCGGCGGCCTCGCCCCGGCGGTACGCCGGCGGGTCGAGGAGTTCGTCGAGGCCCATCTCGACCGGCCGCTCGCCATCCGCGACCTGGCGTCAATCGCGGGGCTGAGCCCCTATCACTTCGCGCGCATGTTCAAGCAGTCGACCGGGGAAAGCCCCCATCACTACGTCCTGCGCAGGCGCGTGGAGCGGGCGAAAACGCTGATCGCGACGGGCGGGCTTTCCCTGTCGGAGATCGCCCTTTGCTGCGGGTTTTCGAGCCAGAGCCACTTCACCGCGCGGTTCCGCCAGATCGCCGGCGTGACACCGCGCCAGTTCGCCCGTGCAACGGACAGCGGGCTTGCCGCCTGACGGGACTTTCCCAACCGCCCGCAGGGTGCCATAAGGGCGCCCATGCACACGCTCACCGTTTCAGGACTTGCCCTCGACCGCGCCCGTGCGCTCTCCACCCTCCTGGAAGAGACGGTCGATCCCGCCCCGCTCGCCGTCACCCTCCTGTCGGAGAACGAGGCCGATACCCTTTGGCGGCTGGAGGCGCTCTACGATACGCCGCCCGCCGATACGGCCCTTGAGAGCGCGATCGCGGGTGCGGAATGGAGCCTCGATGCCCTGCCCGAGCGCGACTGGGTCGCCGAATCTCTGAAGGATCTGAAACCCGTGGCAGCCGGGCGCTTCTTCGTGCACGGCCATCACGACCGCGACAGGCGGCCCGCCGGCCGGATCGGTATCGAGATCGAGGCCGGTCTCGCCTTCGGCACCGGCCACCATGCCACGACGCTCGGCTGTCTGCTCGCTCTCGACGCCATCCTGAAGCGGGAGACGCCCGCCCCGGCCCTCGATGTGGGCTGCGGCTCGGGCGTTCTGGCGCTCGCCTATGCGCGCGCCACGAAATATCCGGTCATTGCCAGCGATATCGATCCGGTCGCCGTGGAGCAGACTGTGGAGAATGCGCGGATCAACGGGGTCGGCGCGCTCGTGCGCACACGTCACGCCACGGGCCTCGATGACGCCGTCATTCGCGGCGCCGGCCCCTACGGGCTGATCATGGCGAATATTCTCGCCCGCCCGCTCGCCGCGCTCGCCGGCGACATGGCCGCGCTGCTCGGCCCCGGCGGGCATCTCGTCCTGTCCGGGCTGACAGTCGATCAGGAGGCACAGGTTCTCGGCCCCTATCGCGCGCTCGGCCTTGCGCTGCGCACCCGCTACCGCATCGACCGCTGGGCAACGCTGGTGCTCGCGGGATAAGCGGCCCCGGCCAGCACCGGATGGCGCGCGTGGACGTTGGTGTCCGGGAGGGAAAACACCCCCCAGAAACGGGAACGGCCCTCTCCCCCGCCCGAAACCCTTGCGCCATACTCACGACGCGAAAGTTCCGGGAGGGAAAGAGGGCCGCCTTGGAGCCGAAGCTCCAAGGGGGAGGGAGCTCCAAAATTCGGTCAGGCGTTGTCGCCGTTCCAGACCATCCGGCGGATATCGCTGCGCTTCAGGCCGATATCCATCAGGAGGCGGTCATCGAGTTCCTCGAGCTCGCGCTCCGCGCGGCTCAGCTCGACATAGCGCTTCACCCGCGACGCCAGGCGCGCGAAGAAGGACGGACCGCCGACAGTGCCGCCACGCACCGCACGATCGTTTCCAAAGGTTGCCACACTCATCTCAATTCTCCATTGCACACGGACTGTTAAAATGGGCGCCGGGACCGGGTATTCCGAACCCGACGCCCAAGGCTCTTCTGGGGAGGAAGAAGAGCGTGCGGCGCCGTCTCCGGACAACCGCGAAACTCATGTTGCGTCGGTATATATGTGGGTTCCGGTCTGGTCGGCTAGAGGGGCTTTTGCATTGCAGCGATGCGCCGCGTGCATAACCCCCACATGACCCGTATGCCGTACCCGCATGGCTGCCTTCCCTGCAGCCCGTTCACCTCACAGACGGCTCTTCAGCTCGTTACGGTCGAAGCCCAGCGCCTTGAGCGTCTCATCGTCGAGATTGCTCAGATAGGGCGCGATCTGGCGCCGCGCCTCATGCAGGCGCGCCTCCTGAAGACGGTCGATAACCTTATGATATTTCTCAACGAACTTGTTGAGCCACCTGTTGTCGGCCACATGCTCCGCATGCGTATTGCCCACATAGGCCATTGTCCTGCTCCTTCGGTTCCGGACGCTGCTGGAGGGGTCTCTCGTCGCCTCTCGCCGGCGCCGCGTCCCTCAAGTTCGACCGGAATGTATGCCCGCCTCCGCTGAACGACCACCCATCATTGTGCATCGCAGCAATACCGTTCTGGCATGGCACCGTGACGGCGGTGCGACCGACCCATGGCAAAACGATGATGCCCCCTCCCCGTCGGCGCGTCTTCGCATCCCGCGCGGAATGCGATAGAGCTTGGTGGAGACGGTTCCCACGCGGAGAGTGCGACATGTTCCAGAGCTTCGAGGATGCCGGCGAGACGGCGCAGACGGGCGAACGGCTGAAGGCGCTGCGCGCAGAGCTCGAGCGGCTCGGCGTGGACGGCTTCCTCGTCCCGCGCGCCGACGAGCATCAGGGCGAGTATGTCGCAGCCTATGCGGAGCGGCTGTCCTGGCTGACGGGCTTCACCGGCTCGGCCGGTCTCGCCGTCGTGCTCGCCGACCGCGCGGCGATCTTCATCGACGGGCGCTACACGATCCAGGCGCGCGAACAGGTGGACACCGCACTCTTCACCCCCTGCCACCTGATGGACGAGCCGCCGGCCACATGGCTCAAGGCCAACCTCCGCGAAGGCCAGGCGCTCGCCTACGATCCCTGGCTTCACACGAGCGACCAGATCGCCCGCCTCGCCAAGGCCTGCAGGGCGGCGGGCGCGGCGCTTGTTGCCCTCGACAGCAATCCCGTCGACACGGTCTGGACGGACCAGCCGCCGCGCCCCGCGACCCCCGCCGTGCCGCACCCGACGCAGTTCGCCGGCAAGTCCGTCGCGGACAAGCTCGCCGAGCTCTCCTCAAGCCTTGAGGAGAAAGGCGCGGACGATGCGGTGCTGACCCTTCCGGATTCCATCGCCTGGGCCTTCAATATCCGCGGACACGACATCCCCCATACGCCTGTTGCGCTCGCCTTCGCCATTCTCCCTCGCGAGGGGCGCCCGACGCTCTTCATCGCGCCGGAGAAGGCCGAGGAGGCGCTTCGCGACCATCTGGCCCAGGCCGTCGACATCGCCGCGCCGGAAGCCTTCGAGCCGGCGCTCGGCGCGCTCGGCGAGGCAGGCCGGCGGGTGCTCGTCGATCCGGCCTGCGCGCCGGAGAAGGTCCGCACGCTCCTGGCCGATGCCGGCGCGGACATCATCGCCGCGCAGGACCCCTGCATCCTTCCCAAGGCACGCAAGAACGCCGTCGAGATCGAGGGCTCGCGCATGGCCCACCGGCGCGACGGCGCGGCGATGGCGCGCTTCCTCGCCTGGCTCGACCGCGAGGCGCCCCTGGGCCGTGTGGACGAGATCTCCGCGGCGGAGAAGCTTGAAGCCCTGCGCGCGGAGACCGGTGTTCTGGAGGATATCAGCTTCGACACCATCTCCGCCTCCGGCCCCCATGCCGCCCTGCCCCATTACCGGGTCTCGCGCGCCTCCAACAGGCCGCTCGCGCCCGGCGAGATCTATCTCGTCGATTCCGGCGCACAGTACCGCGACGGCACCACCGACATCACCCGCACCATCGCCGTGGGCGAGCCGACGGCGGAGATGCGCGACCGATTCACCTCCGTCCTCAAGGGCCATATCGCGATTGCCCGGATCCGCTTCCCGGCACGGACCACCGGCGCCCAGATCGATATCCTCGCGCGCATGGCGCTGTGGCAGAAGGGGCTCGATTTCGACCACGGCACAGGCCACGGCGTCGGCAGCTTCCTGTCGGTGCACGAGGGGCCTGCGCGCATCTCCAAGGCCGGCCATGTGGCGATGGAACCGGGCATGATCCTGTCGAACGAGCCCGGCTACTATGCGGAGGACCGCTACGGCATCCGCATCGAGAACCTGATCCTCGTGACCGAGGCGGAGCCCGTCGAGGGCGGCGAGCGGCCCATGCACGGCTTCGAGACGCTGAGCTTCACGCCGATCGACCGGCGCCTCGTGGAGCCCGCGATCCTCGACGACGGGGAACTCGCCTGGCTCAATGCCTATCATGCGGAGGTGCGCCGGCACATCGCACCGCTCCTGGAGGGCGAGGGCCTCGCCTGGCTCACCGCCGCGACGGAGCCGATCAGCCGATAAGCGCCCTCAGGCCCACGACCGAGACGACGCCGACGGCGACCACCGCCAGGATCGGCAGCCGGAAGGCGGCGAGCGCCGTGGCGAGGCCAGCGAGTGCCTCCGCCGGCCCGGTCATGAACACCATCGGCGTGATGACCGCGGTGAGCACCGCCACCGGCACCGCGTCGAGGCCGGCGCGCACGCGCGGGGTGAGGGTCACATGGCGCAGGACCCAGAGCCCGGCAATGCGGGTGAGATAGGTCGCAATCCCCATCGCCAGGACGGCATAGAGCGTTGGCAGGGAGAGTGTCATGCCGCCTGCTCCTCGACGTCCTCAGCCATGAAGGCCGCGCCCGTCGCGATGCCGGCAAGGCCGCCGGCCAGGATATACCAGGGTCCCGGCACGAGGAGATGGGTCAGCGCGGCGACGGCCGCGCTTGCCGCGACGATGGCGCCCGTGCGGTAGCCCCGCCAGAAGCCGACGATGAGCGCGATGAAGATCGCGGTGAACACGAAGTCGAAGCCGAAGCGCTCCGGATCGCCGAGCGCGGAGCCCGCCAGGGCGCCGGAAACCGTGAGGCCGATCCAGCCCAGATAGAGCGTGACGCCGAGCCCCAGGAAATAGCCCGGCGTGAGCGTGGCGGCGCTCGCCCGCCGCTCCGCCAGCGCCCAGATCTCGTCGGCCAGAAAGTAAAGCGAGACATAGCGGCTCGCCGCGCCGAAGCGCCCCATATGTCGCGCGATGGACGCGCCCATCATCACATGGCGCAGATTGATCGTGAGCGCGGTGAAGCCGAGCACGAGCCATGGCGCGGGATGCTGCCAGATATCGACGGCGACGAACTGCGACGCACCGGCGAAGACGAGCCCGCTCATCAGCCCCACCTCGAGCGGCGAGAGCCCCTTCTGGGCGGCGAGCGCGCCGAAGATCAGCGCGAACGGCGTCACCGCCACGGCGACCGGCAATATGGTCGCAACGCCCCGGGTGAATTCGCTGGCCCAGCTATCGCGCATCGTTCGCTCCATCGCGTGAAACGGATCGTCGGGCGAAGGAGATAGACGAAGGGCGCGGGCGCGATCTTGAACGAAATTGCTCTCGACAGGGTGTGATGGCCTGCAGGGGCGGGATCAGCGCCGGGCGAAGGCGGCCGGCGGCACGCCGATGCGGGCCTTGAAGGCACGCGTCAGGTGACTCTGGTCGGCAAAGCCGCAGGCCGCGGCAACGTCGGCGGCCGCATCGCCGCGCCTGAGCCTCTCTTGGGCGGCACGCACGCGCACATCGGTGAGATAGGCATGCGGGGTAAGCCCCAGATGGCGACGGAAGACGCGGATCAGGTGATACCGGCTCAGCCCCGCCACGGCGGCAAGCTCGGCAAGGTCGACCGTACCGTCGAAATGGGTTTCCAGATAATCGCGCGCCAGCCGGACGGCCTCCGGCGCCCGCCCGCCCTCAACAGGCGTCCCGCGCCAGTCGCCATTGCGCTTCAGCAGCAGCGCATAGGCCTCCACCAGCGCCTCCTCGCCGCCGAAGGCATCCTCGTCGCGCTCGAGCCGCCCATGGGCGCGCATGAAGGCGGCATAGCCTTCCGGATCGCGCACCAGCGGCTCGCGGAAATAGGGTTGTCCGCTCGCCTCCTCGCCGCCGAGCACGTCCTGCGCGATCTCGCGGATCAGCGCCTCGGAGGGATAGGTCATGCGGTAGGTGAAGCTCGCCCCGTAGGGTTCGCCGTCATGGACCTCGCCCGGATTGACGAAGCACAGATCGCCGGCCCTGGCATATTTCTGCTCGCCTCGCAGATAGTAGGTCTCGCAGCCCTCCAGGATGACGCCGACCACGAAGGTCTCGTGGGTGTGGCGTGCATAACGGTGGTTGCGGAAGGTCGCCGACAGGCATTCGAGCGCGTCGTGCCGCTCCGCCCGCCAGAAGCGGTAGCGGTCGCCGGGGCCGACGAGCCCCTGATCCACGGCCATGCTTTGCTCGATCGCGTCCATGGGCGCCAGTCTATCAGCAGCACCATCCCTTTCCCACCTCTCCCGGTCGGGAGATGACCGGAGCGATGTGGCCGGAGCAGGCCGCACTCGGATCGAAGGCTTGTGCGCACCGGCCCTGGATGCCCGCCTGCGCGGGTATGAGCGGTATATCGGGCAGGTGGGCTCTCCCACACCGCTCGCTCCCGCGAAGGCGGGAGCCCAGAGCCACGGACGACGTGCGCGAGCGGGCCGCCTTACGGCATCGGGATTTCCGCGTTCTCGTCGGGCACCTTGTAGCCGCGCTGGACGGCAGGGCGCTCGGCGATGCGGACATACCAGTCCTTCACGCGCGGGAAATCGCCGAGATCGATCTGTTGCCACTGGAAGCGCGCGATCCACGGCCAGATCGCCATGTCGGCGACGGAATAGTCGCCGGCCACGTAGTCTCCCGCCACCTCCAGCCGCTTGTCGAGGACACCGTAGAGCCGGCGTGCCTCCTTGCCGTAGCGCTCCTCCGCATAGGGCGCCTTGCCGGGATTGAAATGCAGGAAATGATGCGCCTGGCCGAGGAACGGGCCGATGCCGCCCATCTGCCACATGAGCCATTCCATGACGCGCCAGTAGTCCTCGCCCTCGCCGGCGGGCAGGAACTTGCCCGTCTTGCGGCCGAGATAGAGAAGGATCGCGCCCGATTCCATGAGCGAGAGGCCGGTCTCGTTGTCCACGATGGCCGGAATCTTGTTGTTCGGCGAAACCTTCAGGAAGTCCGGGGCGAACTGCTCGTCCTTGCCGATATGGATCGGATGGGTCGTGTAGTCGAGCCCGGTCTCCTCGAGCATGATGGAAACCTTGCGCCCGTTGGGCGTGCCCCAGGTGTAGAGATCGATCATCTGTTCAGAGTCCCGCTTTGGTGGGTTTGTGGGTGGATGTGGCGGAAGGGAGCTGCCGGAAACCGGCCCGCGCTAAAGATCGAGCATGCCGCCGCCATGTGCAAGACCGGCCACGGCCTCCTCATAGGCCGTCTCCGCGAACCGGACGACCCCGGTCAGGAACAATGCGGCGCACGCGGCCTTAAGATCGGGCCGTGCCATCGCCTCCCGAAGCCCGTCGCAAAGCCGCGCCACGCGATCATCGCCGCCTTCGGCACCCGTGACAAAGGGCAATCCCGGCGCGTGAGACGACCGTGCGATCTCGCGGAGCTCCGCCATGAGCGCCGGCCGGTGCCGCCGCGCGATCGCCGCGGCCACGCAGTCGACGGCACAGAGATCGGCTCGCCCCCGCGCCACCGCCTCGATGGAGGCGGCGTGGCTGCCGGTCACGAGGGCGCGCGAGAAGAACCGTCCGTCTTGGGCGAACGGCGCGAAGACCGCCTTGAGCATCCAGTATCCCGACAGCGAGTCGCGCCCGTTGATCGCCGCGACCGCGCCGCGCAAACCCTCAAGCCCCCCCGCCCCGCTGTCGGCGCGGACGAGAACCAGGCTGCAATATCGGCCATCGGCAAAGCCGTCCACACCATAGGCCGGGGTCGCGACGAGCCTCAGCCGGGATCGCCATTGCGTGACGAACGGATAGCCGCAGGTCTGGCTCACGAGCAGATCGTCCGCCCCCCAGATCTCCTCAAGGCTCCGCCCGCGCGTGAGCCGGTCCGGCACCCCGTCGAGGCCCGCCCGACGGAGACAGCCGGCAAGCCCTGCCCACCAGTCGTCATGGGCACGGCGAAGCTCCGGCCAGTCATACATGGGAAAGGCGGCGATCCCCATCGAACTCCCTCACCCCACCTCGCCGAGCAGCCCGTCCATATAGGCCGCGCAATCGTGCGGCTGGATGCGGGCATGCCGGATGAGGCTGTCGAAATGGCGTGTGAGCTCGCGGATATGGGCTGTGGAGGTGAAGACGAAGTACATGTCGCCGATATAGATCGCCGCCCGCTTCGGCCCGAACACCGTATAGGGCACGGAGAAATGCTCCAGCCCATCGTAGAGGAACCAGCGGAATGTCGGGTAGAGCTCGTCGGAGAGCAGGGCGATTCGCTCAAGTTGCTCGCGCCGGTCAGCGGCGGGAAAGCGGGCCCAGATGCCTTCGCCGCGCGCGAACCCCTCGATCATCTGATAGGCGCTGCACACCTCGATATCCGTCTCCGGCCGGCGGCTGTAGGCGAGCTCCGACTGGGCATCCTCCTCGCGCTCGTCGGTCGTCGGCCCGGGCCGGCGCAGATATTCGTAGCCGATCACCGCTCGCGTCTTGAGGAAATCGGGAATGGTGGTCGGCACATGACGGATCTTGAAGCCCGCCGCCTCCTCGCGCCAGCGCGTCAGGCGCTGGTCGGCAGGGCTTCCCGCGCCCGTCTCGATCTCGAGCTGGGGCACGATCTCCGCGGCCACCTTGTCCTTCTGGCTCAACCCCAGAAGCCAGTCCACGGAGACATTGTGACGCTCGGCGAGTGCGGCGATGGTCTCCGCGCGCGGCAGGCGAACCGCGCTCTCGGAAAGGAGCTGCGACAGGGTCGACCTGTCGAGCCCGGCACTGGCGGCAAAGCGCGAGCGCGAGAGGCCGGTCCGCGCGATCAGCTCGGCGAGCCTCTGTCGGAAGACATCCACTGTTTCGCGTTTATCCATGGGACAATTCGCAGCATATCGGCATCATTGTTTATGATTATCACCAATTGCGCCTGATGTGTGCAAGACGAAACGGATCATGCGCATTCCCTCGTCGCAACCCCCGCCAGCCGACCCCTAGACAGGACGGGAAGAGGCAATCGCATCGGCCGCGCCCGGCGGCATGAGAAAAGGGGGAACACAGCATCATGGCCCGTACCGCACGACCTCGCGGATCCGCCGCCGTCGAATGGCCGACCGTGCTGCTGATCGCCGGCGTCTATGCGGCCTTCGGGCTCGTCACCTGGCATGCCGACGCCCTGCCCTGGTGGCTCCTCCTGCCGGCCGGGGCCTATCTCGTCGGCCTGCACGGCTCGCTGCAGCACGAGGCGGTCCACGGCCACCCGACCCGCTCTCGCACGCTCAACGAGGCGCTGGTCTTCCCCTCGCTTGCCCTGTGGGTGCCCTATCGCCGCTACAGGCGGCTCCATCTGATGCACCACCGCGACGCCTTCATTACCGACCCGATCGAGGATCCGGAATCCTGGTATGTCCTGCCGGAGACGTGGCACGCGCTCGCAAGGTCACTGCGCTGGCTCATGATAGCGAACAACACGCTCGCCGGCCGGCTGCTTTTGGGCCCCGCCATCGCGGCCTGCCGCTTCGTCGCCTCCGACCTCCATGCCATGGCGACCGGGCGCGACCGCGAGGTGATGGCGGCCTGGGCCCTGCACGGGGCGAGCCTTGCCGTCACGCTTGTCTGGGTCGTCGGGGTCTGCGGGATGGATATCGGACGCTACGTCGCGCTCTTCGCCTATCCGGGCACGGCGCTCACCCTGCTGCGCTCATTCGCGGAGCATCGCGCCCATAGCCTCGTGGAGGCCCGCTCCGCCGTCATCGAGACCAACCCCGCAATGGCGCTACTCTATCTCAACAACAACCTGCATGCCGCCCATCACGCCAATCCGCAAACCCCCTGGTATCGCCTGCCGGCCTACTACCGGCGCTTCAGGGAGGATCTGGTGGCCCGCAACGAGCGCTATCTCATCGCGGGCTATGGCAGCCTTGTGCGCCACTATCTGCTCAGGCCGAAGGAGGCCGTGCCCCATCCCTTCAGGACACCGGGTGGCGATGGAGGGGCGTAAGACCTTCGCTCCGTTTCACCGGGGCGCCTTTCCCGCACGCTCCTCCCGGGCCTTCTGTTCCATCCTGTCGATCTGCCGGCGCAATGCGGCGAACTCCTCGTGCACGTCGTCGCGAAACAGCGGATCCGGCTCGGAACTCAGCGTGCTGTCGAGCTCTGCCCAGTCCTCCTCGGTCAGGGCCTCGAGCGCGACGGGGAAAAACCGCTCCTCCTCCGCGGCCATATGCCGGCGTTCGCCATCGACGAATTCCCGGGCGATCTCGCGGAACTCCCTGCGGGTCATCACGCCCTCGCCGAGGATCTGCTCGAGCGCGAAGGCGAACCGGGCAAGCCTTGCGGACACCTCCACATGCTCGCCGACCAGGTCGCCGACCGTCTTCGCCGCCTCCGGCGCACGTTCGGCCAGCTTGGCGAAGACGAGATCCTCGCGGGGATGGTGGACACGGTCCGGATAGGTCCTGAAATAGTCGACGATGGCGCAGATGACCTCGTAATCGGGCCGTTCGGCCTCGTCGAACACGGCAAGCTCCTCATCCAGTATGTCGAGAAGCCGTGCAATGTTGCCGTGATCCCGGTAAAGCGCATCCAGTATGGCAACCATCTCGTACCTGCTACCGTTTTCATTGCCCTTCCATCGCATCTCCCGCCTAGCACGGCGCCGACCGCCCGGCGTTGATCGACGTCAAGCCGCCTTGTGCACATGGGCGCCTCCGCGCCGCCCGTCTCCTTGCCTTGGCGCGGGCGGGCGGGCTATGATCGCGAGGTCGGGTCGCCGGACGTTCCGAGGGGAGCGAGAGAACGAGACGGCCCGGTCCGGCAGGGGTGGAGCGCAAGGGGAGCCGCATCATCGCGAAAGGGTGGACAGTGCGTATCCGGCCGGAGCCGGCGGCAAGCCGGATTCGTGGAGCCGGCATGGCCGGTTGCGGGCGGACAGACCGCCGCATATGCCGCATGAGAGGCTGACGGCCCATGCTCGCACTCGCCATCCGCCGGCTCGTCTCCATGATCCTCATCATGGCGGTGATCTCGTTCATCCTGTTCCTCATCTTCGAGGCGGACAAGCTGAACGTCGCCACCAAGGTGCTCGGCGCCTATTCCACCATGGAACAGCGCCTCCTGTGGCTTGAGAACAACGGCTACAACGCCCCGTTCCTGGAGCGCTATCTCTCCTGGGTCTGGGGCTTCGTCACCGGCGACTGGGGCACGTCGCTACAATATCAGGCGAAGGTCAGCGAGCTGCTGTGGCCGCGCCTGCTCAACACCGCGCTCCTCGGCGGCACCGTCTTCGCGATCACCGTCGCCATCGCCCTCGTGCTCGGCATCCTGTCGGGCATCGCGGAGGGCAGCTTTCGCGACCGGGCGATCACGGTCGCCTCGGTGTTCACGACCTCCATTCCCGAATTCGCCTCCGCGACGCTTCTGGTGGCGATCTTCGTCTTCTGGCTCGACCTCCTGCCCGGCACCTCGTCCTTCAATGACGGCTTCGCGCTCGACCAGCTCGTCCTGCCGGTCGCGGTGCTGGTGATCTACAATTTCGGCTACTATACGCGCATGACGCGGGCCTCCATGGCGGAGGTGATGACCTCGCAATATATCCGCACGGCCGTCCTCAAGGGCATCCCCTTCAAGCGTGTCGTCATGCGCCATGCGTTGCGCAACGCGCTGATCGCGCCGTTCACCGTCATGGTATTGCAGCTCAACTACCTGCTCTCCGGCGTCATCGTGGTGGAGGTGTTCTTCGCCTATCGCGGATTCGGCAAGCTGCTCTACGACGCGGCCCTCTTCGGCGACATTTTCGTGATCGAGGCCTGCACCATGATCGCCGTCATCGTCGCGGTGAGCTCGCAGTTCATCTCCGACATGGGCTACATGCTGCTCAACCCGCGCATCCGTTTCGGCTGAGGATCGAAGGAACCCCGCCATGGCCGAACAGACCGTCGAAAGCCCCAGGCCCCCCGGTATCCTGCGCCGGGTCTTCGGCGCCATCGGGCTCCTGCGCGAAAGCTCCATCGGCATGGTGGGCGCGGCTCTGGTACTGTTCTGGGTGCTCGCCGCCATCCTCGCGCCCGTCCTGCCGCTCCACAATCCGCTGGAACCGTCCCTGCCGCTGCAGCCCGCAATGTCGCCGGCGCCCGACGGCTCCACCTTCTGGCTCGGCACCGACGACCGCGGCCGCGACATCCTCTCGCGTCTCATATGGGGCTCCCAGCTTGTGCTGTTCTGGGCCTCGGTCGCCACCCTCGTCGCCTATCTCGTCGGCATGGCGCTCGGCGTGATGGCCGGCTATCTCGGCGGCTGGTGGGACGAGGCGATCTCGTTCCTCGCCAATGTCCTGCTCTCCTTCCCGATCATGGTGCTCTATCTGGTCATCCTGACAGGCCTCGGGCCGTCGTCGGATCTCGGCCGGTTCCTGTCGGATACCTTCGGCTTCTCGCCCAAGGTGGTCTCCGGCATCATCATCGTCGCCGCGGTCACCTTCGCGACCGCACCGCAGGTGGCGCGCATCGTGCGCGGGCTCGTGCTCGATTTGAAGACGCGCGACTATGTCGCCGCCGCCCAGGTGCGCGGCGAGAGCGCAGCCTACATCATGCTGGTGGAGCTCCTGCCCAATGCGCGCGGGCCGCTGATCGTGGATGCCTGCCTCAGGCTCGGCTATGTCACCATCACCATCGCGCTTCTGGGCTATCTGGGCCTCGGCCTCCCGCCGCCGGATCCCGACTGGGGCAAGATGATCGCGGAGGCCCAGCCGCTCGGCAAGTTCGGCACCAATGCGATGATCTGGCCGGCGCTCGCGATCTCCTCGCTGATCCTCGGCCTGAACCTCCTGGCCGACGGACTGCGCGAGATCTCGCTGAGGGACTGAGGACAACGGATGGCCGACGACGCGCAAACCCCGGTTCTGGACTGCAGGGACCTCTCGATCTCCTATTACACGCGCGCCGGCGAGATTCCGGCGGTGATCGATTTCGACCTCACCGTCATGCCCGGCGAGGCGGTCGGCATCGTCGGGGAATCGGGCTGCGGCAAGTCGACCGTCGCGCTCGCCATCATGAGCTATATGGGCCGCAACGGCGCGGTCACGGGTGGCGAGATCAGGTTCCTCGGCCGCGACATGCGCGCCATGTCGGAAGCCGAGCTGCGTCAGATCCGCGGCAAGGACATCTCCATGGTCTATCAGGAGCCCATGGCCTCCCTGAACCCGTCCATGAAGGTGACCGACCAGCTCACCGAGGTGCTCACCATCCATGAGGGGGTCTCCGAATACAACGCCCGCATGCGCGCCATCGAGATGCTGGACGCGGTGCGCCTGCCCGATCCGAAACGCATCATGGAGGCCTATCCCCACCAGCTCTCCGGCGGCCAGCAGCAGCGCGTCCTGATCGCCATGGCGCTCCTGTCGAAGCCCAGGCTCCTGCTGCTCGACGAGCCGACCACCGCGCTCGACGTCACCGTCGAGGCCGGCATCGTGGAGCTCATCAAGGACATCTCGCGCGAGTTCGGGACCTCCATGGTCTATATCTCGCACAATCTCGGGCTGATCCTGGAGACCTGCGACCGCGTTACGGTGATGTATTCCGGCCAGGCGGTGGAACAGGGCACGGTCGACCAGGTGTTCGACCATATGCGCCATCCCTACACGCGCGGCCTGTTCAACTCCATTCCGCTGCCGGGCACGGACCGCTATGCCCGCCCGCTGGCGGCCATTCCGGGCCAGCTCCCCCTGCCCCACGAGCGCCCCGCAGGGTGCTATTTCGGGCCGCGCTGCGACTTCTTCCGGCAAGGTGTGTGCGACAAGGGGCTGATCCCCATGGAGGCGGTCCGGAGCGATAGCGGACACACGGTGCGCTGCGTGCGACACCGCGAGATCGACTGGCAGGCCCATGTGCCGGAGGCCGTCAGCCAGGCGCCGATGGAGATCGGCGACACGGTCCTCGAAGTCAATCACATGAAGAAGTACTACGAGGTCCGCGACAATTCGCTGAAAGGCCTGCTCTCCGGCAAGCGCCTGCGCCATGTGAAGGCCAACGAGGATCTCACCTTCGAGGCGCGCGAGGCCGAGACGGTCGCCATTGTCGGGGAATCGGGCTGCGGCAAGACGACCTTCGCCAAGGTACTCATGGGACTGGAGCAGGCGACCGACGGCCAGATCCTGCTCGACGGCAAGAACGTCGCGCGGCTGCCCATCGAGCGGCGCGGGCCGAAGCTCGTCGGCGATCTCCAGATCGTCTTCCAGAACCCGTTCGAGACCCTCAATCCGAGCCATACGGTGGGCGCGCAGATCGGCCGGGTGCTCAAGAAGTTCGGCATCGCCACCTCCAAGGCCGCGATCCGCGAGAAGGTCTTCGAGATCCTCGACATGGTGAAGCTGCCGCGCGACTTCGCCTTCCGCAAGCCACGACAGCTCTCCGGCGGCCAGAAGCAGCGCGTCGGCATCGCGCGGGCCTTTGCTGGCGACGCCGCGGTCGTCGTCGCCGACGAGCCGGTCTCCGCCCTCGACGTCTCCGTCCAGGCGGCCATCACCGGCCTCCTCACCGACATACAGCGCCAGAAGCGCACCACCATGCTGTTCATCAGTCACGATCTCTCCGTCGTGCGCTATCTCGCCGACCGCATCGTGGTCATGTATCTCGGCCAGATCATGGAACAGGGTACGACCGACCAGGTCTTCTCCCCGCCCTATCACCCCTATACGGAAGCCCTGCTCTCCGCGGTGCCGATCGCCGACACCTCGATCAAGAAGAAGCACATCATCCTCAAGGGCGAGTTGCCGAGCGCGATGGACCCGCCGTCGGGCTGCCCGTTCCAGACCCGCTGTCCGCGCAAGATCGGCGAGATCTGCGAGACCGCCATGCCGCCGCTCAAGGAGGTGATGCCGGGCCATTTCATCCTGTGCCACATCCCCGAGGACGAGCTCGCCGCCATGGAGCCGGTGATCGCCTTCGCCGAAGGGGAGGCGGAGCCCGCGGTTGGAGAGGACGACGGCAAGGCCGAGGACGGCCGGCCGAAGACGCTGCCGGAAGCCCGTGAGGACGGCCCCGACGACCTGAAGAGGATTTCCGGCATCGGCCCGAAGATCGAGCAGCAGCTCAACGCGCTCGGCATCTATCATTACGACCAGATTGCCGGCTGGAGCGCGGAGAATGCCGCCTGGGTCGATGGCCGGCTCAAGTTCCGGGGGCGGATCGCGCGCGACGACTGGATCGGACAGGCCGCACGTCTCGCCACCTCCCCGTCGACCGCCGGATAGGGTGCCATCCGACGGGACTGCATAGGCCCGCTACCCCTCGCGAGCGAACATCTCCATCGCATGAATGGCCGTGAAGAGGTCGAGATGGCCGCCGCCGCCATTCTTGAACAGCGTGATCTCGTTTGGCCCGTCCCGGCCGGGATGCTGGCCGCGGCACAGCTCGAACAAGTCAGCCTTGATCGCCTCGGGGCCGATCACGCCGCGCCGGAGCGGGTCGCCGATATCGCCCGCCTGCTCCACCGCGAACCAGCGCGAATCGACGAAGAGCGACGCGCGGCGCACCGCCTCGTCGTCGCATTCGCGCATGGAGGGCGTGAAGCCGCCCACGAGATCGAGATGAGCGCCGGGCTTGAGCCACGCCCCCATGACGACCGGCGCGGTGGCCGCCGTCGCACAACAGACGACGTCTCCGTCGCGCACGGCGGCCTCGAGATCGCCCGCGACATCGGCCTCGACACCGGCGCGTGCAAGATCCCCGGCGAGATCGGCGGCCTTCTGCCCGCTTCGGTTCCAGATCGAGACATGAGCGAGCGAGGGGCGCACGGCACGGTGGGCCGCCACCAGATAGGGGGCGAGCGCCCCTGCCCCCACCATGACGAGCCGGCGGGCATCCTCGCGCGCGAGCAGCCGGGCCCCGAGCGCGGAATCCGCCGCCGTCTTCCGGTAGGTCAGTGCCGTGCCGTCTATCGTGGCGCGGGGGCTGCCCGTCTCACCATCGAAGATCGCATAGAGCGCCTGGATGGCCGGCACGTCCGGGTGACGCGCCGGATTGCCGGGCATCACGGTCGTGAGCTTCGCACCGCAGGCGACGCCCGGCTGCCAGGCGGGCCTGATGAGGAAACTGTCCGGCGTCTCCCCGCCCGTATCGCGGGCGAGATCGGCACGCTCGACCAGCGGCTCCGGCCCACGATGGGCCTCGGCCAGCGCATCGACGAGCCCCGGAAAATCGAGAAGCCGGTGGACCGTATCGGCATCCATATGCTGCAAGGGACACTCTCCGGAACGGACATCCGGCCTGAGGACGTCTGGAGCAACCGGGACGGTCAGGGAAGTCCCTCGCCGCCCTGCGGCAGGCCGGACAGTTGGGGGGCGGTGATTTCTCGCAGGAGCTTACGGAGAACCGCATCCCGGTATCCAGCATAATCGTTCGCCACGACGACGAAATGCGCCGGCCCGCCCACAATCGTGCGCTCGAAATAGTAGTTGAGCGTTGGCACCTCGTTGAGGATGGTGAGACCGTTGATCGTGATGCCGGCGGCGGCCAGCTGATCGCGCACCAGGCGCGGATTGCCGCCGGTATTGTTGCGGCCGTCGGACGAGATATCGATGACGTATCGGTCCGCCTGGAACGGCGCGTCGAGCAGCATGCCGCCGGCGAAGCGCATGATCGCCGTGATCGCCGTACCGCCCTCCCCCAGCTTGCGCGGCATCGCGCCGATGCGGTTGGCAAGGGCTTCGGCTTCGGCGGGGCCCGAGACGACCGTCCAGGGGATCAGGATCACCTGGCTGTCGGCATCGGACCACTCCACGAGGCTGATGACGATCCGGCCATTGGCGCCGCTGCGGATCGCCTCGACGATCTCGGGCTCCCGGAAGGCCTGGGCAAGCCCGCCGCGCTGGAGCTCGAACTCCTCCCGGTCAACGCTGTAGGAACAGTCCACCGCGAGCACGATCGCGGCATCGAACACGGGCTCCTGCGCCGCCGCTGCCGGGGCCCCCGCAAGCCATGCGGCGAGAAGGGCCGGTGCGATCGCGAGGCCCGAAACCGGCCAGCCGCCGCCCCTTGTCCATGCTCGGTGTCTGGGCGGTGATCTGGCCATTATGCGCAATCCGTCGCTGTCGCCGGGGGGGCTTATCCCTTGATGCCGCGCAGCCGCTCCGACCGGCGCCGGATGAGCTCCATCGTGGTCAGCAGACAGATCGAGATGGCCACCAGGATCGAGGCAAGCGCCAGAATGGTTGGCGAGATCTCCTCGCGCAGGCCGGAGAACATCCTCACCGTCATCGGGGTCTGCTCGGGTCCGGCGAGGAACAGCACCACGACCACCTCGTCGAGCGACGTGACGAAGGCGAACAGCGCGCCCGCGATCACGCCCGGCAGCAGCAGGGGCAGGATGATCTTGAAGAACACCCGCACCTGGTCGGCCCCCAGATTCTGTGCCGCGCGGATGAGGCTCTGGTCGAAGCCCGACAGCGCCGCCGTCACCGTAATCACCACGAAGGGCGTGCCCAGCACCACATGCGACATGATGATGGAGAAGAAGGTGTTGGCGAGGTTCACCCGCGCATAGAAGCTGAACAGCGCGGCCGCCGTGATGATGAGCGGCACGATCATCGGGGAGATCAGCAGCGCCGTGATCAGCCCGCGCGCCGGCATCTGCCGTTGGCTCAGGCCCAGCGCGGCGATGGTGCCGAGCGTGGTGGCGATGATCGTGGAGGATGTGGAGATGAAGAAGGAGTTGCGGATCGAGCGCAGCCACTCGTCGCTGGAGAGCAGGGCATCGTACCAGCGCATCGAATAGCCGTCCGGATTGAAGGAGAGCATCTCCTTGGTAAAGGTGAAATAGGGCTCCGCATTGAAGGACAGGGGCACGATCACGATGATCGGCACGATCAGGAACAGGAAGATCGCCGCGCAGATCACCCGGTAGGCATAGTACCAGAACCGTTCCAGGGGGCCGGCATAGGACGGAAGAGCCATGGTCGATACGTCTCCTCGCTCCGTTCGGTCAGCCGAATTTCAGCCGGTCGACGCCGACAAGCTTGTTGAACAACCAGTATATCACCAGAACCAGCAGCAGCAGGATGGTCGCCAGCGCCGAGGCGAGCTTCAGCTGCGCGCTCGTGCCCTGCATGTTCGATGCGATGAGGTTCGAGATGAAGATGCCGGTTTCGCCGCCGACCAGCGCCGGTGTGATGTAGTAGCCGATCGCCAGGATGAAGACGAGCAGCACGCCCGCCGCAAGGCCCGGGATCGTCAGCGGCATATAGACCTTCGTGAAGGCCGTGAACTGGTTGGCGCCCAGGGACCGCGCCGCGCGCATGTAGGATGGCGGAATGGTCTTCATGACCGAATAGAGCGGCAGGATCATGAAGGGCAGCAGAATGTGCACCATCGCGATGATCGTGCCGGTCTGGTTGTAGATCATCCGTATCCGGTCGCCCGTGTCGATGAAGCCCGCCCAGACGAGCAGTTCGTTGATCACGCCCTGCTGCTGGAGCAGCACGATCCAGGCGGATGTCCGCACGAGCAGCGATGTCCAGAACGGCAGGAGGACAAGGATCATCAGAAGGTTCGAGGTGCGCAGCGGCAGGGTCGCCAGCATATAGGCGACCGGATAGCCGAGAAGGATGCACAGGCCCGTGATCGCAAGACTCATCCAGGCCGTCCGGATGAACAGCAGGCGGTAGATCTGATAAGTCTCCGGCCGCTCGACGATCTCGCCGTCGGGCGAATATTCGAAATCGAGCGCCAGAAGGTAATAGGCAGGCGTGATGATGCGGGTCTCGCGCTTGATGAGCCGCCAGAATGTCGGGTTTGCCCAGCCCTCGTCAGCGGCCAGGAAGGCCTCCTTGTAAGGCGGCTGCATCTCGTCGAGATCGCGTGCCATGCCCATGACCTGGCTGCGGGCTCCCGGGATCTCGCGGTTGATGCGCCCGGCCGCGCGCCCGATGGTCCGGTTTTCCGAGCCGACGCGCATGTCCTCCGCCATGGCGGTAAAGACCGCCTCGTCGGGAATGCCCTCGCCGTCCCACTCCTGGATGGCCTCGGCGGTGTTCGGCAGGTAGTTGGCGACTTCCGGATTGTAGACCGACCGCGACATCATGGCCACGATCGGGAAACCGAAGGTGACGACGAGGAACGCCAGAAGCGGTGCGACCAGCAGGAAGGCACGCCAGCGCGCCCTGCGTTCCGACCGCCTCAACGATACTTTCAGGGGCGTGCCGTCGGCGGTTGTGATTTCCGTCGGCGACGACGGTCCCGAATTGGCCGCAATATCCGTCATTCCTGCCCGAGCCCTCTTGGATCACCCATCGCACGGCCCCGGCCCGTCACCGCCAGGCCGGGAGGCGACCGGAGACGGGCGATCCCGTCTCCGGCGCTTGTCGAAACCCCTTACTGGGCCAGCCAGGCGTTGAAGCGCTCCTCGAGCGCGTCGCCATAATCCGCCCAGAAGGTCGTGTCGAACCTGACGGCCGTCTTCAGGTTCTCCGGGCTGGTCGGCATATGCGGCTTCATGTCGACACCGGTCGCCTCGTGCTTGCCGACGAGCGGGGCCGACGACTTGCGCGCCGGACCGTAGGAGATGTACTTGGCCTGATCCGCCAGACGCTGCGTGTCCGTGGCGAAATAGAGATAGTCCTTGATCAGGTTGATCTTGTCCTCGTTGCCCACGGGAACGACCCAGCCATCGACCTCGAACATCTGGTGGTCCCACATGATCTTGAAGGGCTGGTCCTCGTTGACCTGGGCATTGAAGACGCGGCCGTTATAGGCGGTGGCGATCACCGCTTCCTTGTCGGCGAGCATCTGGGGCGGCTGGGCACCCTCCGACCACCAGATCACGCTGTCCTTGATCTCGTCGAGCTTCTTGAAGGCCCGGTCCTGGCCTTCCTTCGTGGCCAGCACCTCATAGACCTCGTCGGCCGGGACGCCGTCGGCGATCAGGGCCCATTCGAGGTTCTTCTGCGGGATCTTCTGCAGCGAACGCGTGCCCGGATACTTCTCCAGGTCCCAGATGTCGGCGACCGTCTTCGGCCCGCCATCGGGGAAGGCGTCCGTGTTGTAGGCGAACATGGTCGCATACAGGATCTGCGGGATGAAGCAGTCGCCCAGCGTGCCGTCGATGAAGTCCTTGGAGGCCGGCTCGCCATTGGGGCCCGGCGCGAGCCACTCGTCGTGGGGAACCTCCATGATGAGGCCCTCGTCGCAGGCGCGCTGCGCATCGGCCTGGAGCATGTCGACGACGTTCCACGTCACATTGCCGGCCTCGACCTGGGCACGGATGCCCGCCAGCGCGTTGGCAGACTTGTCCTCGTTGAAGATCTTGGTGCCGGTCTTCTCGCTGTAAGGCTCGTGATAGGCCTTGACCTGAGAATTCGTGTAGGCACCGCCCCAGGAGACGATGGTCAGCGAATCCTCGGCGCTCGCCACGCCGGCCGCGCCCAGGAAGGCAACGGCGACGGCGGTGGACACGCCGAGCTTGAGCATATCTTTCATAGGATTTTCTCCCTTCCTCGCATTCCGGCGGCGAGCGCTTGCCCCACCGCCTCTTCTGGACACCGAGCGGTTCAGGAAACCGCTGGCCAGTCCAATTCCCGTCCCGAACGGATCGGCCGCCGATCGCGGAGCCGGCGGGCGACCGCCAGCCCCTTGCGGCACTATTCGAGAACGATCGGATCGAGCGCGCGGCAATCGCCCGTCTTCCAGCCGATCTTCGTCCGCGTTCCCTTGCGCAAGGCCTGGTGGCCGGACTTGTTGGGGATCTTCACGATGAAGTCCTCATGGCCGGCGACGGACATGCGGGTGCGGATGTGATCGCCGAGATAGATCAGCTCCTCGATCTCGCCCTCGAGCACATTGGCGGCGTTGCCATTGGGATTGATCTCGACCCGCTCCGGCCGCAGAGAGAGTGTGGTGCGCGCACCCACCCCCTCGACATTCACCGGCAGCGCGTCGATCAACTCGCCCGTGTCGAGCTTGACCTTGCACACGCTGTCCTCCAGCGCCTCGATGGTGCCCTGCAGCTTGTTGTTCTCGCCGATGAACTGGGCGACGAAGCTGTTGTCGGGCTGCTCGTAGAGCACGTCGGGCGTGGAAAGCTGCTGGATCCGGCCGTCGTTGAAGACCGCGATCCGGTCCGACATGGTCAGCGCTTCGGACTGGTCGTGAGTGACATAGACGACGGTGACGCCGAGACTTTCGTGAATGTGCTTGATCTCGAACTGCATCTGCTCGCGCAGCTGCTTGTCGAGCGCGCCGAGCGGCTCGTCCATGAGAACGAGGTCCGGTTCGAACACCAGGGCCCGGGCCACGGCGACGCGCTGCTGCTGACCGCCGGAGAGCTGGGCGGGCCTGCGCCCCTCGAAGCCGGGCAGCTCCACCATCTCCAGCGCACGCTTCACGCGGGCCTCGGTGTCGGCCTTGCCGAGGCCGCGCACCTGAAGCGGAAACGCCAGGTTCTCCGCCACAGTCATGTGGGGGAACAGCGCATAATTCTGGAACACCATGCCGATGCCGCGCTTGTGGGGCGGCACATTGTTGATCGGCCTGTCGTTGAGATAGATCTCGCCATGGGTCGCCGGCTCGAAGCCCGCCAGCATCATCAGGCAGGTCGTCTTGCCCGACCCCGACGGACCCAGCATGGTCACGAATTCGCCCTTGGCGATATCCAGATTGAGGTTTTTTACGACGAGCGTCTCGCCGTCATAGCTCTTTTGAACATCGACGAACCGCACCATAGGGTCGTCGACGACAGCCTCGTCCGTCATCAGGTCGATGCCTCTTCCCGTTCACCCGGTTTTTGCCTCTTCATCAGCCGGCACTGCAAAGCCCATGCCAACCGACCCCGCTTGTTATTGTCGTCTTATTTGCAACCGCGCGCTGCGCCGCCGCTATTATTAGACCATTATCTGCATAAAGTCTGTGCAGCCAAGACACAAGCCTTCTGATGGTCACATTTCGTAGTATGACCCATCGTCCCGATCCCCGCATCGGTTTTTTGTGGGCGCGGGCCATGGGGTCAAGAGTCGGGCCAGCCGGGCGACAGCGCTCGGCGCAATGCGTCCGCTCATCGCCCAAATGCGACATCGCCCCACACTGCGCGAAAAAAGGGGGAGCCGCTATCCGCGACTCCCCCGAAGAGCAGCCTGATCCAGGATCCGCCGAAGCGGGCCAAGACCGGACCATGCCGCCCGCGCGGGCCATCCGCCCCCGGCCGCACGCGTCTCATCATCCTTCTGCCGGCTGCCGCCCGGCCTAAACAGCCCGTGCGGCGAGCACCGGTCTGTCCATCAGGCCGGCGCCGGTCTCCGCCATCGGTCTCGCCGTCTCATCGGTCTCGCCGACGACCTCCTGCACGCTGACCACGTCGGCGAACTGCCTGACGATCTCGACCAGGGTCGAATGGGTCTGCTCCTCGCCGGCCGCGTCGGTTGCGGCGGAATGCGATCCATCGCCCACGAACACCATGTCGTGCCCGCGCTCATGGGCGTCGACCATGGTCCACAGGCAGGCGAGCGTGCCCTGATAGCCGGCCAGATAGGTCACCGCCGGCTGACGATCCGCCATCATCCGGGCGAAGGCCTCGCTCGAATAGGCCGAGGGCTCGTTCTTGAAGAACACCTTCTCCGAGGTCGCACGGGCGTGGAAACCGTCAATCGCCTCCCAATAGGGCGTGCGCGGATTGAACAGCGGTCCCGAGCAGCGCCAGAACACATGGGCGACATCCCAGTCCCTCGCCCGCGCGGTGTCGAGGAGCGCCTTGCAGCGCGCAAGGCTCTTGTCGATCTCGCGCAGACACAGCGGCCTGCCCTCCTCGACATATTCACGCTGCATGTCGACCATCACGAGCAGCGGCGTCGTTTCCGGACGGATGAAGCCCCGGTCCTCCTCGACAGCGGGGCGCATCCGGCGACATTGCGGCCGCGACGGGCCGGCTGTGCCGCCTTTGGACCAGCGCAGCACGGGCTCACCCATGGGCGCTGGAGCGGGTGGCCGACTGGTCCAGGACACCCGGATCCGACCACTGGCCCTCGGGCCGGATCAGAACATAGGGGTCGCTCTCCATGGACAGGGCATCGGGATGCGGCTCCGTCTCGATCACGATCTCGGTATAGCGGTAGTCGGAGAAATACAGGTCGCGCTGCGGCTCGATGGGCTTGCCGCCAAACCGCGCCCAGAACTTGACCAGCGGATCCTGGGCATGCCCGTAGATCTTCGTGTAGCCCTTCACCCGGCACAGCTCGATGGCGGCGCGCGCCATCACCAGCGCCATGCGCGATTTGCGGTACTCCTTGCGCAGCGCGAATCGCTCGAGCTTGGCGAAATCGGCGAAATAGCGCACCCGCATGCAAGCCACGGGCTCGTCGCCCATATAGCCGATGAGATGGGAGGCGGAGAAGTCGTTGCCGTCGAACTCCTCCTCGTAGGGGCACTCCTGCTCGCTCAGATAGACGGCGGAGCGGATCGCGAAGACCTTCATCAGATCCTCGATGCAGTCGGCGACCTTGATTCCGATCTCCTTCTGGTTCGTGTAGGGCGACCGCGCGCCGTTCTTGCGATAGGTGTTAAACGCGTAGTTGTCGTTCATCATGGTCATGACGTGGCTCCAATTTCCCCGCTTCGAATGCATCCTCAGCCCGTATATCCCGGCTTTGCGGCGATTTTTGCCCGATCTCCGGACCCGCGCGCTCAAGGTGCTGTCCGATTGGCGACTCTGCGATACACATAGAGTTCTTCCCCCTCGGGCTCGCCGGCCCGGGGGCACTGGACGAAACTCAACGACTTGAGAATCCGCAGACCCGCCTCCGTGGCCGGCCGCGCATAGAGATCGGCATGGCGGTAGCGCTCCGCCTGCAGCAACTCCATGATCCGGGGCAGCCCGGCGATGGCCTTGCCCGCCGCGACGACACCCCAGACATAGACCGCCGCCGGCTGGCCGCCGCTGTCCTCCAGATATTCGAACTGGGGGTCGTGAGCGTCGAGCGCGCCGGTGATCAGCGCCTCCAGGCCACGGGTATTCAGCATGAGCAGGGCGACGTAGCCGAAGGCCCGGAACGCCCCGTCGTCCGTCATGCGGCCGATCGCATAGGCCGATTCCGGATTGTGCCGGACGATGCCGCGAACCACCTCGCGCGAGGCGATCGCGCCGCCGAAATAGCGTTCCGCCAGATCGTAAAGGGGATCGAAATCTTCTTCCCTTAACTGGCGGACAATGACACCGGCAGGCATCGGCATAGCGGGCAGCAGATCGAGTTCCCGCGGCGCGGCACGCGACATCCTATCCGTCAAGATTTCCCCCGCACTCATCTCAGCCACCGCAACCCCCGGTAGCTGCAAAAACGCATCGCTGAATATACATGCTTCGTACATATCGCATTAAGGGTTTCTTGACCCGTCAGCTTTAGAGTGGGAGAAAACTCATATTTCGCGTAGAAGGTAGCTCTTAATTGGAGGCTGGCCGTGCCTAAAAAATTAGAGCGCCATGATGCAAATACAGAACAGGCTGCCGAAACAGCACCACCGCCGGACTGGGACGACATCCGCCTGTTCGTGACGGCGGCGGAGGCGCGCAGCCTGCGCAAGGCGGCGGAGCGCCTGCGCATGAGTTCGTCGACCATCGTGCGGCGAATCGACAAGCTCGAATATGCGCTTCAGGCCCGACTGTTCGACCGCCTGCCCGACGGTGTGGAGCTCACCCCGGCGGGCCTCGCGATCCTGCAGCACGCCAAGCGCATGGAATCCTCCAGCTTCGAGCTGCAGCGGGCCGTGCAGGCGCGCGACACCAATCCGACGGGGCTTGTGCGCGTGTCCATCACCGAGGGGCTCGGCACCTATTGGGTCGCCCCGCGGCTCGTGGAGTTGCAGCGCACCAACCCGAAGCTCGTCATCGAGCTCAAATGCGCCATGGAAAGCGCGGACGTGCTGCGCATGGAGGCCGATATCGCCGTCCAGTTCACCCGCCCGACCAATCCCGACCTCAAGGTCACCAAGCTCGGGCGGCTGCACGTCTATCCCTTCGCCTCGAAGGAATATATCGCCACCTACGGCATGCCGCGTTCGCGCGAGGACATCCTGAACCACCGCCTGATCGACCAGTATGCCCCGCAGCTCGAGGAGGGCGTCGCCGCGCGTTTCCTGGGCATCCGCAATCCGGAAGGCATTGTCGGCATGCGCACCAATGCGAGCACGGCGCACTACCACGCCGTGGAGAAGGGGGCCGGCATTGGCGGGCTCGCCACCTATGCGGCCGTGCTGTCGGACGATCTCGTGGCGATCGATGTGGGCTTCCACCACCATGTCGACATCTGGATGACCTATCACCCGGATGTGCGCCAGTCGACGCGCGTCTCCATCATGATCGACTGGCTGAAGGAAACCTTCTCGCCGCAGCGTTTCCCGTGGTTCCGCGACGAGTTCATCCACCCGCGCGAGTTGCGCAAGCTGCCGGCCGATTCCTGGAAGATCAACCTCGTCAACACCCAGCCGACGATCTTCGACACCGACGAACCATGATCGTCGCCGCCGGGCCCGTCTCCCTGCCCCGCCGACGCGGACGATAACCTCCGGCCCTCCCGTCCATCTCCGTCATTCCCGCGAAAGCGGGAATCCATAAGCGGCGTCAAAGAGATGGAATCCCGCGTCCGCGGGAGTGACGACCGTCAAAAGCCGCCCTCCCCCACGAGATGTCCTGGAATTTGTGCCGGGATGAGCGGTGCAAAATCAAGATCGCGGATCAGGCACGGCGCTCCGGCTCCGGATCCGGCTCGGGCTCCTCCTCGGCGCCGTCCGCCGATGGCTCGCCCGCCTGGTCCCGTTCCTCCTCGTCGACAGACGCGACGGCCTCGTCATCCTGCGAAGCAGCCGTCGCCCCGGGCGCCTCCTCCTCCGGCTCCTCCGGCTCTTCGGGGGCATAGCCGCGCCCGGGCGTCCAGGCGCTCTTCAAGGTCTCCACGACGGTCGCCTTGTCGGTGAAGTCGGTATCGTAATCGTTGAGCCCGTCGCGGATGGCGAAGAGCGGATCGGTGGTCCACAGCTTGCGCAGCGCACGGCGCTTCAGCTCCGCCGGCACCTTCTTGTGGAGGAAGCGGGTGAAATCGTCCTCATGGGTCAGCGCGTCGATATCGACCTCCTCGAGCTCGCGCACCATCGCCTCTTCCTCCGGCGTCAGCGCCTCGCCGGTTCCCTCCGCATCCTGCCCGGACGCGTCCGGAACGGTCTCGGCTTCGGCCGGCGTTCCGGATTCGTCGGGGGAGACGGGCGCATCGCGATCCTCGTCGCGATCCTCCTTGAGCTTGCGCCGCGACCAGCGCGCTATGAAGGGCTCATCCTTCGCCATGGCGTCCACCCTCGCCGCCACTGGCGCGGCGCATGCGTTCGCGCAGCTCCACGAGCGGCTCCTGACCGAATTTGTGCTCCTCCACATCCACCCTGTCGCGCTTGCGCTTCACGAAGGGTTGCTCGTGATGATGGGCTGCGACGAACGCCTCCAGCCACAGGCCGACATCGGGCGGCATGTCCACGCGCGCGACATCCTCCTCGCCGGAATCGAGATAATCCTGCGCCTCGTAGGCGCTGGCGGTGAGCCGCGCGACCGTGAAGGGCGCACCGTCCGCCGCCTCCTCGTTGCGGCGCATGATCACGAAGACGGACGGGTGCGGGGCGTTCAGATTGTAGAGATAGGCCTCCGTGTCCGACCTGTGCACGGTCAGCGGCAGGGTCGCGGCGTGATACTGCACGGCCTCCGCGCCCTCGCGCAGCACCGTCCAGTCCGGCCTGTCCGGCGCGCCGGCAATAACCGCGACGGCCTTCCATTCCTCGTCCGCCCAGGGATGGTCGATTCTGCGCTTCTCGACCACGACCCCGAGAGCGATGGTGTCAGCGGTCGTCATGCCATCCTCCGCCATGCCCCGATCATAGAGCATCATGGCGAAAACTGTCTGCACTTTTCGGCATCGCGCGCGAGCCATGGGACGCGATCCGCCGGCAGGTCCGGGCCCTTGCGACCATGATGTGGAATCCGGTTTGCCTTTGGCGCCCGAAACCTTAGAGTCGTTCCAGTTCTAATGATCGGCCGGCAGCACCGGGGGCCGGCAGGAGCCTGGACGGACATGAAACTCAAGGGCAGGCAGGTGCTGCTGTGCAATTGCGAGCGCACCATGACGCTCGATCCGGCAAAGCTTGCCAGGGCGCTCGGCTCGGACGAGCCCCCGACCATTCACAGCCATCTCTGCCGCAGCGAGGCCGCGCGCTATTCGGCGGCGCTCGAGGACGGCGAGCCGCTCCTCGTCGCCTGCACGCAGGAAGCCCCCCTGTTCCGCGAACTCGCCTCGGAAGCCGGACACGAGGGCGAACTCCATTTTGCCAATATCCGCGAACGCGCGGGCTGGACGGCGGACAAGGCCGACCTCTCCGCAAAGATCGCGGCATTGCTCGGCGAGGCCGCCCTCGATATCGAGCCCGCCGGCACCACGACCCTTACCTCCGACGGCATATGCCTCGTCTATGGCCGCGGACAGGAGGCCCTCGACGCGGCGACGAAGCTGCAGGGCCGGCTCAATGTCTCCCTGCTCCTCGCCGACGACGACGGCATCGTGCCGCCGCACAGGGCGGAGGTGGCGATCCACAAGGGCCGCATCGTCGCCGCGGAGGGCCATTTCGGCGCCTTCTCCGTCACGGTGAAGGACTATGCGCCCCTCGTCCCCTCCTCGCGCGCCGGCCTCGACTTCGCCATGGCGAGGCAGGAGGCGCGCGCCGAGTGCAGCCTGATCCTCGATCTTACCGGCGAGACCCCGCTCTTCCCCTCCGCGGAACGCCGCGACGGCTATCTCCGCGCCGACCCGCGCGACCCGGCCGCCATCGCAACGGCCCTGTTCGATATCTGCGACCTTGTCGGCGAGTTCGAGAAGCCGCTCTATGTCCATTACGATGCCGATCTGTGCGCCCATTCCCGCAACGGGCAGACGGGGTGCACGCGCTGCCTGGACAACTGCCCGGCCTCCGCGATCTCCCCCAATGGCGACGAGATCGCCATCGACCCGGCGCTGTGCGGCGGCTGCGGCGTGTGCGCAAGCGTGTGCCCGACGGGCGCGGCCTCCTACCGCCTTCCCCGGCGCGAGGACCTGCTGAAGCGCATTCGCACCCTCGTCGACACCTATCTCGGTGCGGGCGGCACCGCCCCCGTCCTCCTGGTCCATGACGGCCGCCATGGCGAGGAGATGCTCTCCGCGCTCGCCCGCTTCGGGCGCGGCCTGCCAGCCCATATGCTGCCGCTCGCGGTCAACGAGACGACACAGATCGGACATGAGGCCATGGCCGTCGCGCTCGCCGCCGGCGCCCGCGCCGTCCTGCTCCTCGCCGACCCCCGGCACCCGGACGAGCTGGAGGGGCTTCGCGCGGAGGTTCGCCTCGTCAACGCGCTCATGGCCGGCATGGGCCATGGCGGGCATGACAGGGCGGAGATCGTCGCGGAGACCGACCCCGATGCGGTCGAGGCCGTGGTCTGGCGCACGCGCGACAGGACGGGGCCCGAACCGCACGCTTTCGTGCCCTCCGGCGGCAAGCGCGAGGCCGCCCGCATGGCGCTGACCGCGCTCAACGAGGGGGCACCGGAGCCCGCCACGCTCCTCGCCCTGCCCGACGGCGCGCCCTATGGGCGGATCTCGGTCGACACCGATGGCTGCACCATGTGCCTCGCCTGTGTCAGCGCCTGTCCGACGGGTGCGCTGAAGGACAATCCCGACCGTCCGGAACTGCGTTTCGTGGAGCAGGCCTGCGTCCAGTGCGGCCTGTGCCGCAGAACCTGTCCCGAACAGGTCATCGCGCTCGAGCCGCGCTACAATTTCACACCCGGCGTCATGGAACCCGTCCTCCTCAACGAGGAGGAGCCCTTCGCCTGCATCCGCTGCGGCAAGCCCTTCGGCACGAAGAGCGCGGTGGAGCGCATCGCCGCGACGCTTGCCGGCAAGCACAGCATGTTCCGCAGCGAGGAGGCCGCCCGGCTGATCCGCATGTGCGACGACTGCCGGATCGAAACCCAGGCCGAAGGCGGCCGCGACCCCTTCGCCATGGGCGAGCGCCCGCGCGTGCGCACCACGCAGGACTATCTCGACGAGGCCGAGGCGGAGAAGACACAGGCGGCGGGCAGGCGCTCCGCCGACGACTTCCTCATCGACAAGTAGCCGCCGCCCACCGGAGATGCGTCGACGCGTGCGCCCTACCCCGCCAGCGCGCCCAGAACGCGGGCCCAGCTACGCATGCCGCGATGGAAGCTCGCCATGTCGTATTTCTCGTTCGGACTGTGGATCCCGTCGTCGGGCAGACCGAAGCCGATCAGGATGCTGTCCATGCCGAGCCTTGAGCGGAACGCGCCGACAATCGGGATGGAGCCGCCGCAGCCCATCATGACCGCGGGCTTCGAGAATTCGTCCTTCAGTGCCCCGGCGGCGGCGGAGAGATAGGTATTGTCGGTCGGGATCTCGATGGCCGGGCTCCCGCCATGGGCGACGAATTCCACCTCGCAGTCGGCCGGCAGCCTTTCGCGCACGAAGGCGCGGAAGCCGTCGCGCACCGTCTGCGGATCCTGGCCGGACACCAGGCGGAAGGAGATCTTGGCCGACGCCCGCGACGGGATCACGGTCTTCGTCCCCTCCCCCGTATAGCCGCCGATAATGCCGTTGATATCGCAGGTCGGCCGCGACCAGAGCTGCTCGAGCACCGAGCGCCCCTCCTCGCCGGCCGGCACGGAGAGGCCAACATCGCCGAGGAAATCCTTTTCCGAGAAGTCGAGCGCGTCCCACTGGGCCTTGATCGCGTCGGGAAGCGGCGCGACGTCGTCATAGAAGCCCGGAACGGCGACACGCCCGCGATCGTCGTGCAGCTCGCCCAGAATGCGCGTGAGCACGCGGATCGGATTGCGCGCCGCGCCGCCATAGAGGCCCGAATGGAGATCGATCGAGGGGCCGGTGACGATCACCTCCTCATGCACCAGCCCGCGCAGCCGGGTGGTGATGGCGGGTGTCTCCGGGTCCCACATATTGGTGTCGCAGACGAGCGCGATATCGTGGGTCAATTCGGCCGCATTGGCCTCCAGGAACGGGGCGAGGCTCGGGCTGCCGGTCTCCTCCTCGCCCTCCAGAAGCACCGTAACCGCGACCGGCAGGCGCCCTTCCGCGCCGATCCAGGCGCGCGCGGCCTCCAGGAAGGTCATGAGCTGGCCCTTGTCGTCCTCCGCCCCGCGCGCGACGATCTGCTCGCGCCCGCTCGCCCCCTTGACGCGCTGCGGCTCGAAGGGCGGGCTCTTCCACTCCTCCAGCGGGTCGGGCGGCTGGACGTCGTAATGGCCGTAGAACAGAACATGCGGCGCCGTCTCCGGCACGTCGTCGGGAACATAGTGGGCCACCACCATCGGATGGCCGCCGGTCGGGCGCACCGAGGCGTCGAAGCCGAGGGCCTCGAGCTCCCCCTTCAGCCACTCCGCCGCCCGGACGCATTCTCCGGCGAACGCCGGGTCGGTCGACACGCTGGGAATTTTGAGAAGCGTGACCAGACGCTCAACACTTTGCTCAAGATTTTCGTCTATGTGGGAGAGAACACGCGGCAGATCGGCCATTTTTTGGTACCTGGCAGTGAAATGGTGTATGGCGGGGCCGAGTGAGGAGCAACGAAGGCACCCCGCCGGCGCGATAGTGTCAGGCAAGCAGCAGCGGGGCAAGGGGCTCAGAGGGCCGTGGCACAGCTAACGCTTGCACGCGACAGTCTTCAGGTTCACGAACCGTCCGCTGGGTGGTCGTCTTGGCTCGTGCGCCAGGGCTACCAGCATCTCAAGGTGCTGCGGACCCAGGTAAACCTCTATTATTTCTGGGAAAAACGCTGGTTCTTCATCGCGCTCGCCGTCGGGGCCGTCCTCCTGTCGCTGCCCCAGCCGGAGGGTTTGTCGCGTGCCGGCATGATCATGCTGTCCATGTCGGCAGTGGTGACCATCCTGTTCATCACGCAGCCCGTGCCGTTGCCCGCCGTGGCACTGCTCATCATCATCGGCCAGGTCCTTCTCGTCGGCGTCGATTCGACCCAGGTGGCGAAGAACCTGATGACCGATTCCGTGCTGTTCATCATGGGCTCGCTCATGCTGGCGGTCGCGGTGGTGTCGCAGAAGCTCGACAAGCGCATTGCCTGGTTCATCGTCCAGTTCACCGGCACGCGCACCTTCAATGTCTGCTTCGGGATCTCGGCGGTCTGCGGCCTGCTCGCCTCCTTCATCGGCGAGCATACGGTGGCCGCCATGATGCTGCCGGTGGGCATCACGCTGATCTCGCTCACCTCGCAGAACCCCGCGCGGATCAAGAACCTTGCGGCCCTCATCCTGTTCTCCATCGTGTTCGGCTGCACGACCGCCGGCATCGGCACGCCCTCGGGCGGCGCGCGCAACGCCATCATGATCGGCTACTGGCAGGAGTTCTTCTACAACCCGGCGGTGCGCAACACCGACCGCTACCTCGTCGACTATGCGACCTGGATGCTCTACGGCTATCCCCTGTTCCTCGCCCAGCTCCTGTTCGTCACGCCGATCCTCTATTTCACCTTCAGGCCGGAGCGGAAGGACCTCGCGCGCGCCATCGCCAAGCTGCGCATGCAGATCCAGATGGACGGGCCGATGACCCCGGACAACTGGCTGACCATCGTGCTCTTCGGGCTCATCATGCTCGGCTGGATCACCCTGTCGCAGGATATCGGCATGGGAACGGTCGCGCTGATCGGCACCACCGCCTTCCTGGTCACCGGGCTCGTGCGCTGGGAGGACATCAATTCCGGCGTCAACTGGGGCGTGGTGCTGCTCTATGCGGCGGCCATCTCGCTCGGCGTGGAGATGAAGGTGACGGGGGCGGCCGAATGGGTCGCCAACAGCGTGCTGGATATCTTCGCACCGCTCGGGCTGAGCCACGGCCTCGGGCTGCTCGCCGGCGTGGCGCTGCTCACCGCGGGCGTGGCCAACACCATGGCGCCGGGCGCGGCGGTCGCCGTGCTCGGCCCCATCGTTCTCAAGATGGCGGCCGCGTCGGGCGAGGACCCTCTGGTGGTCGGCTTCATCACGGCCTTCGCGTCGGCGACCGCCTATCTGGCCGTGGCGAGCTCGCCCGCCTCCACCATCGTCTTCTCCTCCGGCTATCTCAAGATCGGGGATTTCCTCAAGGTGGGCTGGCGCATGGCGATCACCTCGCTCACCCTGCTCCTGCTGCTGTCCCACTTCCTCTGGCCTCACTTTTCCGATTGGCGTTAGGATCGGCGGTGACTGGCACGAACGGGACCGGGTGAGATGCTGTCGATCTTCAAACGGCGCAATGCGGACGAGAAGCCGGAGAAGCCCGCCGCCGCGAAGGCAAGCCCGCACGAGCGCGAGGCGGAACGCACTCTCGGCGAGCTGCGCGAGCGCCGGCGCAAGCGCTTCCGTATCCTCGCCTGCATCGACGGCACCGACGAGGCGCTGGAGAATGTCCGCTTCGCCGCGCGGCTCGGCGCGAGCGACGAATGCGACATCATCCTGCTCTATGTCCGCCCCATTGATCACGGGCTCGCCTCCGGCGGGCTGCAGGTGCGCGTGGCGCGCCAGAACATGCTCGACTGGGGCATCGAGCTGCCGGGCGTGCGCGATCTCAGAAAGGCCGTGGAGGTCCTCAAGGAAGAGGGTATCTCGCCCGACGAATGGCCGATCAGCTCCGCCCATACCGATGTCTGGGGCGACCCGCTCGGCGACAACAAGATCGAGTACCAGCAGGAGGAGAGCGGCCGCAGCGTCGTCCTGAAGCTCAAGACGGCGCCGGACCCGGCGAGCGGCATTCTCGACCAATACGAGCTCGGTCCCTACAACCTCATCATCGTCGGCGAGCCGAGCCGCTGGCGCGGCGAGTTCAAGTCGGTCTTCGATGCCGGCGTCGTGCAGAAGGTGACCATGCTCGCCCCCTGCTCCGTGCTTGTCGTGCGCAAGGGCAGCCTGTCGAAGAGCGGCTTCTTCATCTGTACGGACGGCACCGCGCGCTCGCTCAACACGGTCAAGCGCGCCGCCGTGCTCGCCCACACGGTGGACAGCCCGATCACGCTCTATTCCGCCGCCCGCGAGCTCAAGGGCCGCGCGGCGGCGCGCGAGAACGTGGAGAACGCCAAGGCGATCCTGGAGCGCATGGGGATAGAGGTCGACCGCACCCGCGTCGGCATCGGCGAGCCCGCCGAGCAGATCATCCGCCACGGCTCCGGCCACCAGGTCATCGTCGTCTCCGACGAGGGCCGCTCCCGCTTCGAACGCATCTTCAAGGGCTCCGTCGCCTACGCAGTCGTCCGCGGCGCCCGCACCTCCGTGCTCAATGTGCGCTGACGCCGCAAGGCCCGGGCGAGCAACAAAACGCACCGCTCATCCCGGCGAAAGCTCAGGATGAGCGGAGAGATTCTTATGGATCGTGCGTCTCCGGCAACAGGGCGGGCTACCCCTTGAACGCTCCCGCATCGGGCACGATCAGGGCGAAGCGGTCGGCGAGTTCGGCGAGCGCGACCTGATGGACGGCGCCGCCGGGGACGATCTCGCCATCCGTGCCGGGAAGCGAGCGGCTCGCGCAGGCGCGGGAGACGACGGTGCTCGACAGGCCGAGATCGAGCGCGGCACGCACCGTGGAGCTCAGGCACATATGCGTCATGAAGCCCGCGAAGATCACCGATCCGTGCCCCGTGGCCGCAAGCGTGTCGCGCAGGCCGGTTCCGGCGAAGGCGTTGGGCAGCGCCTTCTCGATGATCGTCTCGCCGTCGCGCGGCGCTAGGGCGTCGACGATGGCGCCGCGTTCCGCCTCGCGGTCGAACAGGCCACCCGCCCCGCCCTTGTGGGCGATATGGACGATTGGCGTGTCGGCGGTGCGCGCCCGCTCCAGCAGCGCGGACGCCTCGCCGATGGCCGCGTCCACGCCGTCGAGCGGCAGGGCACCGGAGACATATTCGTTCTGGTAGTCGATCAGCACGAGGGCCGCATCGGCGAGCGACGGTGCCTCGAGCCGCACGCCGGCGAGCTCCAGAAGGGTCTTGGGTGTCGTCTCGTGAAGCAGCATGGGCGATTTTCCTTGAGGTGGAGCACGATTGGCGGACGTGTCAGCGCCTTGCGCCGGAGAGGGCCAGCACGCCCGCAAAGACCAGCATGATACCGCCCGTCATCCGCTCCTGCCACAGCCTCACGCGCGGGCGCGCGGCGATCAGCCGGCCCGCATAGGAAAACGCCACGGCCTGCGTCAGGCACCATATAAGGGCACCGAAACTGAACAGGCCGCCGAGCAGCAGAAGCTGATGGCTGACCGCGCCGCGCGCCGGATCTGCGAATTGCGGCAGGAAGGCCAGGAAGAACAGCGCGATCTTCGGGTTGAGGATATTGATCGCCGCGCCCTTGGCCATGAGCACCGCCGGCGGCTGGGCCGGCATGTCGGCGATCGCGCCCGCCTCCCTGGCGCGCAGCATCCGGATCCCGAGATAGGCGAGATAGGCGACGCCCGCCCAGCGCACGATCTCGAACAGGATGGGGGATGCCAGGAACAGGGCGCTGACCCCGAAGGCGCAGGCCAGCGCCTGGAGCGCCGCGCCGGAGGTCGTCCCCAGCGCCGCCCATATCCCTGAGCGCATGCCGCGGCTCATGGCGGTGCCGCCGATATAGGCCATGTCCGGCCCCGGCGCGAGATAGACCGCGAGTGACGCAAGGGCAAAGGCGATCAGCGTTCCCGTATCGACCGGCATGGGCCCTCTCCCCGCAAGGCTGCGCTATTCGACGACGATGCGCGGCGGCGGCTTGACGTCGCCATGGGCACCGTTGGCAATCTGCGACCAGACGCTCCTGGCGATATCGCGGAAGATCTGGGCGTGAATGCTGTCGGGCTCGGAGACGACCACCGGCTGGCCGGCGTCGCTGCGCTCGCGCACGGTGCGGTCGAGCGGCACCTCGCCGAGGAACGGCACGCCGAGTTTGTCGGCCTCCTCATGCGCGCCGCCATGACCGAAGATCTCCGAGCGCTCGCCGCATTTGGGGCACAGGAAATAGCTCATATTCTCGATGATGCCGAGCACCGGCACATCGACGCGTCGGAACATGTTAAGCCCCTTGCGCGCGTCGATGAGCGCGAGGTCCTGCGGCGTCGACACGATGACGGCGCCGGACAGCGGTACCTGCTGGGCCATGGTCAGCTGGGCATCGCCCGTGCCGGGCGGCATGTCGACCACCAGCACGTCGAGCTCGCCCCACGCCACCTCGCGCAGCATCTGGGTGAGCGCGGAGATGACCATGGGCCCGCGCCAGATCATGGGCGTCTCCTCCTCCACGAGGAACCCCATAGACATGACCTTGAGCCCGTAGGCCTCCATCGGCTTGAGCACGCGCCCCTCGCCGGTCGGCTGCGGCCGCCCGGACACGCCTAGAAGACGCGGCATGGAGGGGCCGTAAATGTCGGCATCGAGCACGCCGACCTTCAGCCCCGCGGCGGCAAGACCGAGCGCCAGATTGACCGCCGTGGTCGACTTGCCGACGCCGCCCTTGCCGGAGGCCACCGCCACGATGTGCTTCACCCCCGGCACGCCCGCGAGCTGCTGGCCGGGACCGCCCGCGCCGGGCATGGGCCCGCCACGCCCCGCCATGGGCGGCGGCGGTGCGGCATTGCCGTTGGTCTCGGGCGCCTTGCGGACGGGCGCGGCGGGCGTTTGCGCGCCGGCGGGCTTCTCCGCGGTGAGCGCCACCGTCACGCGGTCCACGCCGTCGAGCTGCTCCACCACGCGCTCGGCGGCCTGGCGCATCGGCTCAAGCTCCTCCGCGCGGTTCTCGTCGACCGTCAGCGCGAACATCACCGCGCCGTCGCGGATGAGTATCTCCGACACCAACCCCAAGGACACGAGATTGCCCTCGAGGTCCGGACCGCGCACCTTGGCGAGCTGCGCGAGAACCTGTTCCTTCGTAAGCTGGGCCATGGATTGCTTCGTACTCGTCGTTGATGGCCGTGACAGCGGGCGCCCGCATCCGCCGGCGACCTCCGGTGCTAAGCCCCGGACCGTGCCGGCACCCGCCCGCCGAGCTCGCCCGTGATCTCCGCGGCGATCGCCTTGACCGCCTCGCCGAGCACGGGGATCCGCTGGTCGGTGATCCGCGCCGTCGGGCCCGAGATGGACAGCGCCGCGATGGCCTCGCTGTGCTCGTCGAACACGATACTCGCCACGCAACGCAGGCCGATGGCCGTTTCCTCGTCGTCAATGGCATAGCCGCGCGTGCGCACCGTTGCAAGATCGGCCTCGAGCGCCGCGACACTGTCGCGCGTGTTGGGCGTCTCGCGCCTGAGATCGAGGCCGGACACGATGCGCCGGGCGTCGTTCTCGTCCATGAAAGCCAGGATCGCCTTGCCCACGCCGGAGCAGTGCAGCCGCGCGCGGCCGCCGGGCCCGGCAATCGCGCGCATCATCTTGTGGCACTCCACCTGCGCGAGATAGACCACCTCGCCCCGGTCCGCGATGGCCAGGTTCACCGTCTCGCCCGACTGTTCCATGAGCCGGCGCATATAGGGCCTCGCCGTCGCCACCAGATCGCGCGAGCGCACGAAGGCGGAACCGACGCGGAAGGCCTGAACGCCGATCAGCCACGCCGACCGCTCCGTGTCGAACCGCACATAGCGCTCGTTCTGCAATGTGGTGAGAAGGCGATGGGCAGTCGAGGTCGGCAGGCCGACCTCGTGGGCGACCTCGCTCAGCGACAGACCCTGTGGATGATGGGAGAGCGCATTCAGGAGCTTCAGCGCCCTGGACAGCGACTGCACCTGTCCCGATGCGCGAAGCACTTCCTTGCTCGGCACCTGGAACTCGCTTCGGCGCTCCTCGTCCTCCGTCGGAGACTTGGTGATGGCATCCATCTCGTTGATCCGTTCCGCACGGCCTGAAGTGATTTCCGACTGTAGTACCCGGAATTGAGCCCTCGTGACAACGCGCAATTCAGCGCACCGGCCGGATGATGCGCCAGAATGGACGGCCACGGGCCCGATATTCCCTATGCCCAGATAGTAATTGCGCCGCGAGGCGCCAAGCCATCCCTATTGCCCGAGCGGGCAATCGTCAATACCTGAGTGGCAAAGTCGACATTAGGAGAACGGGAGGCCGTTACTGGCCCGACGCGCCGCCCTGCTGCCGGCTCTCGAGCCAGAAATCGTAGATCGCGAGCCCAGCCACCACCAGCGTGACCACGATGAGGTCGATCTCGCGGACGAACCAGATCACGATCCCCAGAAACACCAGGAACAGGCAGACCGCCAGCGCCGCCAGCATCTTGTCGGTGCGTGTCATCGCGCCATCATCCCTCCTGCCCGTCGGCACGGGCGGTTTCCTCCATCAGCCACCGGGCGGTGCGCAACAGCCGCTCGTCGCCGCCGCGCGGACCGATGAGCTGCACGCCGATGGGCATGCCGTCATAGCCCTCCAGAAGCGGCAGGGTGACCGCAGGTACCCCGCACATGGTCCACAGCGAGCAGAAGGCCGCATTGCCCGTGGTGGCGAGATCCTTCGGCGCCTGGCCCGGCGCGGCGGGCGTGACAATCGCATCGTAACGCTCGAAGATTCGCTCCAGGCCCGCATTGAGGAGTGCGACCCAGTCGAGCGCGACGAGATAGTCGTGGGCGAGCACGGTGCGCCCCTCCTCCACGGCCGCGCGCGCACCGGCGCTGAGCGTGTCGCCACCGCGATTGTAGTAATGGGCATAGTGCCTCGCGAGCCCCGCAAACATGATGGTGCGGTGGATATCAAGCCCCTTCGCGAAAGGCTCCGGCAGCGCGACCTCGTCGCACTGCTCGCCCAGAAAGCCCGCAAGCTCGGCGAAGGCCTCCCTCATATCGTCCTCCGCGAGCTCCTCCCAGGCGGGCTGGCGCACGAAAGCGAAGAGCGGCTTGACGGGAGCCCCGGAGGCCGCCGCAGCGACAAGGCGCGGAACAGGCTGAACGAGCGCCGCGGGATCGCGCGGGTCGGGCCCGCACAGGGCCTGCGCCAGCATGGCCGCATCGCCGACCGTGCGGGCGAACACGCCCATCGTATCGAGCGGCTCCGCGACCGGAAGGACGCCGGCGCGCGCGATGAGCCCGCGCGAGGGCTTGTAGCCCACCACGCCGCAGAACGAGGCCGGGCGGATCACGGAGCCCGCCGTCTGCGAGCCGACCGCGAGCGGCACCATGAAATCGGCGACGGCGGCAGCCGATCCACTCGACGAACCGCCGGGCGTGCGCTCGGGATCATGAGGATTGCGCGTGCCGGCGGGCGTGAGGAAGGCGAGCTCCGTCGTCACGGTCTTGCCCATGATGACCGCGCCCGCCGCGCGCAGCCGCTCCACGACCGCGGCATCCGTCCGGGGCCGGCGGCCGGCGTCGAGCGCGGCACCGTTCTCGGTCGGCATGTCGGCGGTGTCGATGATGTCCTTCACGCCCACGGGAAGGCCGTGAAGGGGCCCGGGCGAGAGGCCGGACGCGCGACGGCCGTCTGCCGCCTCGGCCTGGGCGATGGCGTGATCGCGGTCGAGATAGGCCCAGGCGCCGACCTCCGGCTCGCGTGCCGCGATACGGTCGAGGCACGCGTCCACCAGATCGGCCGCTTTCGCCTCGCCGCGCTCGAGGCGGCCAAGCGCGTCCGCCGCCGACAATCTCGCCAGTTCGGGATCCGTCTTCCTCGCCATCGCGTCAGCGTCCATAGATGATCTGCGGGAGCCAGAAGGCCACGTCGGGCACGAGATAGACAATGGCCATGGACAGGAACACCATCATGAGGAACGGCATGCAGCCCTTGAAGATCTGCACCAGTTCCACGCCCGGCGGCGCGATGCCCTTCAGGTAGTAGGCGGCCATCGCCATTGGCGGCGTGAGGAACGAAGTCTGCAGATTGAGCGCGATCAGGATGCCGAAGAACAGCGGATCGATGTCGAAATGCGGAAGCAGCGGCAGGAAGATCGGCACGAAGATGATGATGATCTCCGACCATTCGAGCGGCCAGCCGAGCAGGAAGATGATGAGCTGGGCGAGGATCAGGAACATGACCGGCGTGAGGTCCATCGACAGCACGAATTGCTCGATCACCTGCTCGCCGCCGAGATAGGAGAAGACCGACGAGAACGTCCAGGACCCGACGAACAGCCAGCATACCATGGCGGAGGTGCGCACCGTCAGATAGACCGACTCCCGCAGCCGCTGCCAGGTCAACGCGCGGTAGACCGCGGCCAGCACCAGCCCCCCGAGCGCACCGACCGCGGCGGCCTCCGTCGGCGTGGCGAGCCCCATGAGAATCGCCCCCAGAACCGCCAGGATCAGCACCGCGAGCGGGAAGAACGAGGTGATCATCATCATCGCGATCTGCCCCTTCGTATAATCGCCGACCTCCTCTTCGGTGGGCTTGGGGGCGACCTTCGGATTGAGCAGCGCGCGCGCGACCACATAGAGCATGTAGAGCCCGGCCAGCAGGAAGCCCGGCACCAGCGCGCCCGCATAGAGCCTGACAATGGAGACATTCGCGGTCGCCGCATAGACGATCAGCATGATCGAGGGCGGGATGAGGATGCCGAGGCAGCCGCCCGCGCAGATGACGCCGGAGGCAAAGCTCGTGTCGTAACGCGCCTTCAGCATGGCCGGGAAGGCGAGCAGCCCCATGAGCGTCACCACCGCACCGATGATGCCGGTGGCGGTGGCGAACATGGCGCAGGTCAGGAGCGCGGCGATCGCCATGGAGCCCGGAATGCGCCGCGAGGCCAGATAGAGCGTGTTGAAGAGCTGGTCGACGATATTCGCCCGCTCCACGATATAGCCCATGAACAGGAAGAGCGGCACGGCGGTCAACACGTCGTTCGACATGACCGAATAGGTCTGGTTGACGAACAGGTCGAAGATCCTGTTGTCGAACAGCGTCGCCATGCGGTCGGCGTCGTAATAGGCGTAGTAGCCGAAGCCGACCGCGAGCGCCATCAGCGTGAAGGCGATGGGGAAGCCCAGGAAGATGGTCAGGATGAAGATCCCGAGCATCATGACGGCAACGAAGGAATCAGTCATTGCGGGCGTCCCTCCTGACCACGTCCACAGCTTCGCTGCCATGTGCGAGCACCTCGCGCTCGTGCTCGTGCAGCAGGGTCTCCTCCAGCTCCTCCACATCCTCCATCCGGCGCGGCCATTCCCCGGTCCGGATGCACAGGATGCAGCGGCAGACCTGGGCTGCGCCCTGAAGGAGCATCAGGAGGCCTGCGGCGATGATCACGGTCTTGAACTGGAATATGGGCACATTGGCCGGGCTCATGACGCTCACCTCCATGTAGCGCCATGAGCGCGAGGCGTATTTCCAGCCCGAGAAGACGAGCGCGAGCATGCCGGGAAAGAAGAAGAGGAAGTAGAGCGTCAGCTCCACCTTGGCCTGCGTGCGCGCCGACCACAGCCGGTACAAGAAATCGCCGCGCACATGGCCGTTCTGGGCCAGCGTGTAGGCGCCGCCGATCATGAACAGCGTGCCGTACATCATGTAGGAGATGTCGAAGGCCCAGGTCGTGGGCGAATTCAGCACATAGCGGACGAACACTTCATAGCTGCCGCCGAGCATCATGACCATGATGCACCAGGCGAACGCCTTGCCGAACCAGGTGGACACCCTGTCGGCGAAAGCGATGAAGCCTTCCATGAATGCTCCCTCCCTCGTCGCCCCTCACGCGCCCGTTCCGGTGTCTTGCGCGAGGACGAACCCGATCATACGCCGTTTTTCCGGCTGCCGCGCGACCGCGCCGCCCCCCTCTGCGCGGCCGGCCGCCGGCATGTGTTGCGCGCAGCAACGGAGCGGCGCCTTCCAAGCGCCGCTCCGCGCCCGCACGACAGCCGGACAGCAGGGGCTAGAAGCCCAGCTTGCCCGGGAAGTAGTGCTCGTAGGCCAGCTTGTAGTTGGCCTGGTTCATCAGCCAGTAGTAGGCGACACGTTCCGACCATGCCTTCTGGCTCTGGACCACCTTGTTGAAGAACGGGTCCTCGGTCAGCTTCTTCAGGACCTCGTCCCAGGATTTGAGCTCTTCGGCCATGACGGAGTCGGGCGTGCGGCGCACCTCCACCCCGTCCTCGTTGATCAGCGCCTGGAGATCGGCGGAATAGCTGTCCATGGCGAGGCCGAAATTCGCCGTATTGGCGGCCTCCGCACCATATTCGAGGATGGCCCTGAGATCCTCCGGGAGGGACTCGAACTTGTCCTTGTTGAAGACGATCTCGAAGAACTCCGCGGCCTGGTGGTAGGAGCCCATCATGTAGAACTTCGCCACATCCTGGGCGCCGAAATCGCGGTCCGAGGTCGGGTTGTTGAACTCGAAGGCCTCGATCACGCCGCGCTCCAGCGCCGGCACGATCTCGCCGCCGGGCAACTGGGTCACCTGCGCGCCGATGCCCTGCATGACGTCGGTCGCGAGGCCCACCGTGCGGTATTTCAGCCCCTTCATCTGGTCGGCGGAGGTGATCTCCTCGTTGAACCAGCCAAGCGGCTGGGTCGGCATCGGCATGGCGAAGAAGCCGACGATGTTGAGGCCCAGAACGTCCTGGACGAGCTCGCGATAGAGATCCTTGCCGCCGCCATACTGGATCCAGGCGAGCAACTGGGCGGCATCCGCTCCGAAGACCGGCCCGGTACCGAACAGCGAGGCGGCCTTGTTCTTGCCGTACCAGTAGGCCGTCACCGTGTGGGCGGCATCGATCACGCCGTCATGGGTCGCATCCTGGACCTGGAAAGCCTGGACCACGGCGCCTGCCGGCAGGAGGTCGATCTTCAGCCGGCCGCCCGACATCGCCTCCACGCGGTCGACATACTGCCGGGCCATCTCCTGGAAGACGTTGGAGGCCGGCCAGGAACTCTGCATCTTCAGCACGATGGGGCTCTGCGCGGTCACCACATTCGGCATGGCCACCGCGCCCGCGGCCGCCCCCGCTGCGAGCGCGCCGCCCTTCATGAAGCGCCGGCGCGATACGTCACCCTTCCCGTTTCCCTTGGATTGGGTCATAGCGTTTCCTCCCTAATGCCCATTCGGGCCTCTTCACGCCCCGTTTCGGGCGTGCCTCTTGCCCTTTTCGGGCTTTCTTGTCGAAGCCTCCCCCCGCCCGGCATCGCAGTGCCGCAAGGGACGGAAGGCCTCTGGAATCAGTTTCTGCGATCCGGGATCACCGCACAAGACGTGTATCCCGTCAGACCGCTCGACTTTCCATATACCGAGATACCGCCTTTCGCCGGCCCCTGTCTCTTAGACGAAGGAAGCCCTTGATCGCGCATCAAGGCCGTGACCGCCGCTCACCGGTCGGACGCCGCCGCGACCTCCTCGCCGGAGGGCAGGCTTGCGCCGCGGTCGCGGATCCAGGCGAGGACGTCGCGATAGACCCGCTCGCGCTGCTTGTCGCGCAGGAGCATGTGCCAGCCATTCTCGTAGATCACGGTGCGCTTGGGCGCGGCGATGCGCTCCATGGTCTCCCGCGTCGGTTTCTCCGGCACCAGCTCGTCATGCTCGCCATAGAGATAGAGGACCGGCACATCGAACCGGTCGGCGGCGAGATAGGCGTCGTCCATCAGCGAGACGAGGCCGTAAAGCGTGTCGACGCGGGTCGCCTTGATGTTGAGCGGATCGCGCGCATAGGCCCGCAGCATGTCGATATTGTCCGACGGCCAGACCTCCACGCCCTCGCCCGTCAACTCAAGCCACGGCACCGTATGGGCCGCAAGCCACAGGGTGGAGGTGTAGACCGGGTTCATCGTCTCCCAGCCCCATACGGCGGGCGCGACGAGGATCGCCCCGTCCGGCTTCAGCCCGTCCGCCATGGCGGCCATGGTGACGGCGCCACCCATGGAGATGCCGAGAACATAGACGGGACGCCCCGGATTGCGGGCCCGCGCCAGCGCGACCATCGCCTTCAAATCGGCGACCATCCGCTCCGTGCCCGGCCACAGGCCGCGCTGCGGCGTGCGCCCGAAGCCGCGCTGGTCATAGGTGTAGACGGTGAGGCCATGGCGGGCGAGCCACGGTCCCGGCAGCGCGAAATCCTCCGAATAGCCGTTGAAGCCGTGAACGGCGACGATCGCCGCGCGCGGCCGGGCCGCACGCCAGACCTCCACCGGGAGGCTCGTGCCGTCGTCCATCACGACCTCGCGCTCGCCAAGCCGCGGGCTCGCGGCGGAGGCCGGTCCGAGGTCCTGGAACCGGGGCGTGCAGGCCGCGAGCAGCGCAAGGCACAGCACAACTGCGGGACCGGCAAGGGATGCAAGCCGCCTCATCGCCCGCCGCTCTCGCCGACCAGCCGCCTCACCTCGCCGCGCAGGAAGGGCAGCACCTCCGCCTCGAACCAGGGGTTCCGCCTGAGCCAGGCATTGTTGCGCCAGGAGGGGTGCGGCATGGGCAGCACAGGCGGGTCGAGATCGCCGCAGACATAGTCGCGCCATGCCGAGACCGTCTCCGTCATGGTCTCCCCCCTCGACACTCCGAGATGCCAGCTCTGGGCGTACTGGCCGATGGCGAGGACGAGCTCGATGCGCGGCAGGGCCGCCATGAGCGGCGCGCGCCAGGCCGGCGCGCATTCCCGGCGCGGCGGCAGGTCGCCGCCCTTGCCGTCCTGTCCCGGAAAACAGAAGCCCATGGGCGCGATGGCGATGCGGTTCGTGTCGTAGAACGTTTCCCGGTCGATCCCCATCCAGTCCCGCAACCGTTCTCCGGACGGGTCGTTGAACGGCACGCCCGTCGCATGGACGCGGGTTCCCGGCGCCTGCCCCGCCACCAGAAGCCGTGCCGTCGCCTGTGCCCACACGACCGGGCGCGGCTCGTGCGGCAGCTTCCGTCCGGCCGGCTCGTCGGCGCAGATCCGGCAGGCCCTGATCCGCGCGAGCAATCCGTCGAGATCGCACCCGGTCATGGCATCCGGCCCCTCGTCATCGACAGAACGGCGCACCGGCGACACTCACGCCGCCGCGCTCGGGCGCCGGGAGACCGTCTCGCGCCAGCGCCTGAGATTGACAAGCTCGTCGCCCATCTCGATGCGTGCGACCTTCATGAAGTCGATGGTGCAGATCGCGGTGATATCGGCGATGGAGAAGTCGGGACCGGCGATGAACGGGCGCTCGGCGAGCTCGCGGTCCAGAAGCGCCAGCATCCGCTCCGCCTTGGGCTTGTTCGCCGCCCCCCATTCGGGGATCTGGGGCGTTTCCAGATGTGCCATGCGCGGATGCTGGTGGCGAAAGCACTGCGACACGGTCTGGAACAGGTTCTGCTCCACCCGCCGCTGCCACATCTCGATCACGGCCTGCTCTTTCGGCGTCTCGCCCATGAGGGAGGGCGCGGGCTGGAGCGCCTCGAAATACCGGCATATGGCGACCGTCTCAGCGATCACCGTGCCGTCGTCGAGTTCGAGAAAGGGCACGCGCGTCAGCGGATTGCGCCGGGCCATCTCGGGGGCCAGATGCTCCTCGGCCATGATGTCGAGCTCGATGCGCGGCACCTCGATACCCTTCTCGGCGAGGAAGATCCGGACCCGGCGCGGATTGGGTGCGCGGCTGTCCTCGTAAAGCTTCATGACGGCGTCCTCCGGTTCTTGCGGGCTCCGCGACGCAGGGCCCACGTTCGGCAGCCGGAACGATGCGCCGGCAGATACCGTGGAGACAAGGCCGAACTGCCCTTACCGCCCGATTAACCAGCTTTGCGAAGCCGTTCTTAAGGTTTGCCCCCTTAGCGTTGGGGCAGATCGAAAGCGGACCTCTCAAACGAAACGCCAGCCCCATGAGCACATTCGAAGCGGATCCGGAAACGCCCATTTTCGCCGCCAGCCGAGGCGGGTGGATAGGGGCTCGCGCCACGAGCCTGCCCTTCGCCCTGCCGATGCTTGCTGTTGCCGCCGCGCCGGTCGCGCTGGCCGTGGCGGTGCGCTGGGCGCTCACCGGCGAGCCGCTCGATCTCGGTCTCGCCGCACTCGTCGCCCTCGGCTGGACGGGCCTACTGTGGCTCGCCCTGCACCATCGCCGCACGGCCGTCGCCATGCAGGCCGCACGGGCCGATCGGGATGCCGCGATCGAGACGCTGAAGCAGGAGAAGGCCGATGCCGAGGCGGCGCGCCTGAAGGCGGAGCAGGACAGCCAGGCCAAATCCCGGTTCCTCGCCGCGATGAGCCATGAGCTGCGCACGCCGCTCAATGCGATACTCGGTTTCTCCGACGTTCTGCGCAACGAGATGTTCGGGCCCATCAATACGAGCAATTACAAGGACTATGCGGCCGATATTCACACATCGGGTCAGCATCTCCTGTCGCTGGTCAACGACATTCTCGACCTGTCGCGGATCGAGGCCGGCCACTACGAGCTCGCGGAGGAGCCCGTCTCCCTGCCCCGCATCGCGCGCGACTGCCGCCACCTGCTCGCCATGAAGGCAGGCGAGCGCGGCATCGAGATCGTGGAGGCCTGCGAGCCCGCTCTGCCGCTGGTGATGGGCGACGAGCGCGCCATCCGCCAGATTTGCCTCAACCTGCTCTCCAATGCGGTGAAATTCGCGCCCGACGGCGGAGAGGTCGTCCTGTTCGCACGCCTCAACGCGCTCGGCGCGCCGGTCTTCGGCGTGCGCGACAACGGGCCGGGCATTCCCGAAGACGAGATCGACACGGTGCTGAGCGCCTTCGGGCAGGCCGCAAGCGCCTCGCCCGAGCATCGCCGCGACGGGTTCGGGCTCGGCCTGCCCATCGTCCAGGGCCTCGCCGCCCTCCATGACGGCAGGCTGCGCATCGACTCAAAGCCCGGTCAGGGCACGGAGGCCCGCGTCGAGCTTCCCCTGCGCCGCACCCTCGCAGCCCATATCCGCGATGTGCACGAGCAGTCCAAGGCCATGGACACCCGCCAACACCTCGTCGCGCTGACCGCCTGATCCGGCCGGGCGAAACACGCCGCCCATCCCGGCGGGACTGCCGGTTCGGCCCGATTGCCGGCTCCTCTACTCCTCCTCGCGGTCGGTGACGCCTGCCTCCGCGAAGGTCGCCATGCCGCCATGGATGTCCGCGGCAGCCTTGGCCATGGCGGCGGCGAGCGCCGCGCCGGTGCCCTCGCCGAGCCGCATTTCGAGATCGAGGAGCGGCGCCTTGCCGAGGGTCTCCAGAAGCCTCCCATGGGCAGGCTCCGCAGAGACATGGCCGAACAGACAATGATCGAGCATGCCGGGACCGAGCGCATGGAGGACGGCAGCCGCCGAGGTCGCCACGAAGCCGTCCACGATCACCGGCACCCGCTTCAGCCGGCCGCCCAGAATGGCCCCCGCCATGGCCGCGATCTCGCGCCCGCCGAGCCGGCGCAGGATTTCGAAAGGATCGCCAGCCGCCTCCGGCCCGTGGCGGG
>ENA-ORCW01000086-ORCW01000086.1-marine-metagenome-genome-assembly--contig:-NODE-86-length-135108-cov-5.805341_pt1 | contig 135108 bp, 130 predicted proteins | sample MGYA00237784_ERZ508517 | MGnify/ENA primary metagenome ERZ508517 (study PRJEB26187, sample SAMN06268979) | marine metagenome | isolation source: Tt ae E1 feedstock associated aerobic enrichment on... | reverse complement strand
GTGCAAGACCCAAAGTCAGTCAGAACCTGAGTCAGGACGACCGCTGCGGGGCTCCCACCACCATCATCACTGTCAGAACCCGACGACGACGCGCACCACGTTCGGGTCGCGCAGCATCCGGTACCCCTCGTCGATGTCGTCGAGGCCGACCTCGGCGCTCACGAGCGCACCGAGGTCGAGTGCGCCCGAGCGGGCCATGCGCGCGATCTCGGGGATGTCGCGGCGCGGGTCGGCCGCGCCCATGTAGACGCCCTGGATGCGGCGCTGCGCGGAGATGAGGCCGAACAGGCGGGGCGAGATGCGCGCGGTGGGGTCCATCACGCCGACCACGTACAGGCCGCCGCCGGGTGCGGTCATCGCGAGGCCCTGCTCGGCGGTCGCCTGCACGCCGACCACGTCGAGCACCGCGTCGGCGCCACCGCCCGTTGCCGCGCGCACTGCCGCCACCGGATCGTCGGCGGTCGACGAGTCGACGACGTGCGTCGCGCCGAATGCGCGGGCCGCCTCGAGCTTCTCGGCGACGAGGTCGACCGCGACGATGCGGTCCGCTCCGGCGGCAGCTGCCGCGGCGATCGCGCTGAGCCCCACACAGCCCGCGCCGATCACCGCGACCGCGTCGCCGGCCCGCACCCGTGCGGCGTTGCGCACCGCACCGACGCCCGTCAGCACGCCGCACCCGAGCAGCGCCGCCTGCGCGAACGGCAGTTCGCGCGAGACGACCACGAGCTGTCGCTCGTTGACCAGCACGCGCTCGGCGAAGCCGCCGATGCCGACCATCTGGTGCAGCGGCTCGCCGTCGCGGGTGAGGCGGGGCGGCGCCGCGGCGTCGCGCAGGGTCGCGCCCGGTTGGCGGCAGAGCGTGGCACGGCCGGCACGGCAGCGGTCGCAGGTGCCGCAGTGCTGCACGAGGCATCCGACGACGTGGTCGCCCACGGCGACGCCGGTCGCGTCGGGGCCGACCGCTGCGACGACCCCCGCGACCTCGTGACCGAACACCGCGGGGAGCGGTATGCCGAGATCGGCATGCGACATCGTCAGGTCGGTGTGGCAGAGCCCGGCGGCGCGCACGTCGACCAGCACCTCGCGCCCGACGGGATCATCGAGCTCGATCTCTGCGGGCGAGAATCCGCCCCCGACGGCGGTCACGAGGGCGGCACGTGCGGTGGGCATGCGGGCAGCGTAACGGCTCCGCGCGTCGATGGGAAGTGAATAGCCATTCACACGCCGTCGGCGAGGACGGCCGACCACGCTGCCGACGGCGGATCCGCTTGCGGCAGCATCCGCTCGCCCCCATTGCGACTCCGGTGCACGCTGGGCGCATGACCGACGACACGACACCCGCACCGCTGCATCCGATCGACGCCGAACTCGCCGCCCGGCTCTTCCACGAGCGCGTGATCGTGCTCGGCGACGGCCTCGACCAGGCGATCGGCAACCGCCTCTGCGCGCAGCTCGTCGCCCTCTCGGCCGACGACCCGCGCCGCGACATCACCTTCTGGATCAACTCGCCCGGCGGCTCGGTGCCGGCGATGCTCGCGATCCACGACGTGATGCGTGCGATCCCGAACGACGTGGCGACCATCGCGATGGGCATCGCGGCGAGCGCGGGCCAGTTCCTGCTCTCGGCCGGCACGCCCGGCAAGCGCGCCGCCCTCCCGCACGCGCGCATCCTCATGCACCAGGGCTCGTCGGGCATCGGCGGCACCGCCATGGACATCGAGTTGCAGGCCGACGACCTGCGCCACACGCGCGACACCGTGCTCGGGCTCATCAGCGCGCACACCGGGCAGCCGCTCGAGCGCATTGAGCACGACTCGCGCCGCGACCGCTGGTTCACGGCCGACGAGGCGCGCGACTACGGCTTCGTCGACCGATTGGTGACGGATGCCGCTGAGCTGCACCCCGCCGCGACCCAGCGCGAACTCGTGGGGATGCGCGCATGAGCACCTACACGATCCCGTACGTCGTCGAGCGTCGCGGCAATTCTGAACGCACGGTCGACGTGTACAGCCGCCTGCTCTCGGAGCGCATCGTCTACCTCGGCACCGAAATCGACGACGGCGTCGCGAACGCGGTGATCGCGCAGCTGCTCCACCTCGAGGCCGACGGCGCCGACCGGCCGGTGCAGCTGTACGTCAACTCCCCCGGCGGCTCGCCGCAGGCGGCGCTGGCGATCTACGACACGATGCGGCACATCCGCCCCGACGTTGCGACGACCTGCGTCGGCCAGGCGGCGGGGCCGGCAGCGGTGCTGCTCGCGGGCGGCGCGGCCGGGCAGCGTGCGATCCTCGAGCACGCACGGGTCGTGCTGCACCAGCCGTCGACCCAGGGGCGGGGCACGATCCCCGACCTCATCATCCACGCCGACGAGGTGCTGCGCGTGCGCGCCGACCTCGAGGAAGTGCTCGCGGCGCACACCGGGCGCGGGGTCGAGGTGATCCGCGAGGACACGGATCGCGACCGCATCATGACCGCGCGGCAGGCGGTCGAGTACGGGGTCGCCGACCATGTGGTCGCGGCGCGGCCGCGGGCGGCGCTGCCGGTGTGAGCCGGGCGGTCCGCGTCAGGCGGCGAGCAGCAGCGGCTGGGCGGGGGCGGTGGGGGCGGATGCGAGTGCCGAGCCGTGCCGGCCCGAGGCATCCGTCGCCGTGGTGAGGTCGACGACCCGCCGCTCCTGCGTCAGCCGCTCGCCCACCCCGCGGACCACGTCGGTCAGGTCGAGGCCGAGCGCCCCGGCGACCGCCTCGAGCACCTCGGAGGACGGCTCCTTGCGGCCGCGCTCGACCTCGGAGAGGTACTGCGGCGAGACGCCCGCGCGCCGCGCCACCTCGGTGAGGATGCGCTCCTGCGCGAGCCGCTCGCCCCGCAGGAACGCGCCGACCACGTCGCGCCACAGCGGCGGCGGCGCGGCCGGCTCGTTCGCCCGCGGCATCCGCTCGACCCGCTCGCGCACCGCTGTCGCGTCGCCCGGCCGGCTCACCGGCATCCGTCGCCCCGCCCCGAACTGCACCACGTCGCCCATGCATCGACGCTAGCCAGCGGTTGCCGCGGGCGGGAGTGCGATCCGCTCAGAGCAGAACGCGGGGGGTGGCGGCCTGGGTCAGGACTCGGTGACGTCGATCGACCCGTTCGAGGTGCGCAGGTCGAGCGTGAACTCGCCGTCCGGGTCCGTGGCGATGTCGACGTCGACCCGGCCGTTCGAGGTGTCGGTCTCGACGGCGTAGGGACCGCCGGGCACGCGCAGTTCGATCGGCCCGTTCGACGTGCGCGCCGTGACGTCCTGCGGGGTGCCGAGCTCGATCTCGATGGGCCCGTTCGAGGTGCTCGCGTCGACGCCGTCGCCGGTGAGGTCATTGCCGATGATGCGCCCGTTCGACGTCTCGACCTCGACGCTGCCGGTCACGTCGTCGAGTTCGATGCGCCCGTTCGATGTCGCTACGTCCACGTCGGCGACGCCGGTCAGCTCGATCGCGCCGTTCGAGGTGCGGCCCGAGACGTCGAGCCCCTCGGGCACCTCGAGCACGTAGCTCACGGTGCAGTTGCGGCCGCAGCCGTGGAGCACGAGCGTGCCGCCCGTGACCTCGTGCGTCTCGTCGATGTCGCGGTCGATGCCCCAGTACCGGACGGTGCGCTCGAGCGTGATGTCGGTCGCGCTCCGCGTGGCCTCGATGGTCACCGAGCCGGCCGGCTCGTCGATCTCGATCTCGGTCACGCGCTCGGTGACGGTCGCGTCGTCGGAGAACGACTGCGGCGGGCCGAGCCGGTCCACGAGTCCGCAGCCGGCGAGGGCGACGGTCGCTGCTCCCCCGGCCGCGACCGCCGCCAGGATGCGCGTCGCCCGCTTGGTCGTGCTGGTCGTCGTGCTGTCCATGATCTCGTGTTCCCCTCTTCGAGCGCCCTGTTCGCTCGCCTGCTTCGACGGTAGCCAGACCGGCCGCGGGGCACGCGGGGGCTGACCCCCGACTTCGGTGGCGGGGCATCCGCCCACCCGCCGTCGGCTCGCCGGCTCGCAGACGGGGCTGGTGCGATGTCGGACCCGAGCGGGAGGATGGCTGCGTCTCGACCGGCGACAGGGGTGTGCCATGACGAAGTACCTGATCTCGTTTCCGAGCCGCGCGATGGACGTGTCGCCCGAGGAGCTGCCCGCGGTGGGCGAGGCCGCGCACGCGGTGGTGCGCGAAGCGGAGGCGGCCGGCGTCCTGGTGTTCGCCGGCGGCATCGACGAGGGCGTGCCGCCCGTGCTCGTGCACGGCGACGGCACGGTCGCCGAGGGCACGTACCCGGAGACCGCACGCATCGAGGGCGGCTACACGGTGGTCGACGTCCCGACGCGCGAGGAGGCGCTGGTCTGGGCGGGCAAGATCGCGGTCGCGTGCCGCTGTGCGCAGGAGCTGCGGGCGTTCGGCGACGACGCCGAGGGCTGACCGCGGCCAGCCGCTCGACGACCGCCGACCGGTCACCCATGGTTCTTCCCCTCGTCATCGGAAGCGCATAGCTTGGGGCGCACGGCCGCCACCAGCGGCGACACCGCACGCACCCCGACGAAGGAGAGCGCATGTCCACCCGCAGGAAGTCCACCTCAGCCGCCGCGATCGGCCTCGCCGTCGCCGGCGCCGTCGCGATCGCACCCGCCGCCGTCGCGGCTCCCGACGCCGCGGGCGACCACGGCCGCGGCGGCCCGCACGCCGAGTCGCTGCGGATCGCCACGTTCAACGTCTCGCTCAACCGGTTCAACGAGGGCGACCTGGTCGCGAACCTCCAGGCCGGCGACGCGCAGGCCGAGGTGATCGCCGAGATCATCCAGCGCGCGAACCCCGACGTGCTGCTGCTGAACGAGTTCGACTACGACGCCGGCGACGTGGCGATCGACCTGTTCCGCACCGACTACCTCGAGGTGGGGCAGAACGGCGCCGCGCCCGTCGAGTACCCGTACGCGTTCGTCGCCCCGTCGAACACGGGAATCCCGAGCGGATACGACCTCAACAATGACGGCTCGGTCGGCGGCGCCGACGACGCCTTCGGGTTCGGCTTCTTCCCCGGCCAGTACGGCATGGCGGTGCTGTCGAAGCACCCGATCGCGACCGACGACATCCGCACCTTCCAGCACTTCCTCTGGGCCGACATGCCGGGCGCTCTGCTGCCCGACGACCCGACGACGGATGCCCCGGCCGACTGGTTCACCGACGAGGAACTCGAGGTCGTGCGCCTGTCGAGCAAGTCGCACTGGGACGTGCCCATCGAGATCGGCAACGAGACGGTGCACGTGCTCGCGTCGCATCCGACGCCCCCGACCTTCGACGGCGTCGAGGACCGCAACGGGCGCCGCAACCACGACGAGATCCGGTTCTGGGCCGACTACGTGACGCCCGGCGCGAACGGATACATCACCGACGACGCGGGTGCGACCGGCGGCCTGAACCCGAGCGAGCCGTTCGTGATCATGGGCGACCAGAACGCCGACCCGTTCGACGGCGACTCGACCGACGACGCGATCGACCAACTGCTCGACAACAAGCGGATCGTCGACCCGATGCCGACGTCGGAGGGCGGCGTCGAGGCGTCGCTGCTGCAGGGCGGCGCCAACCTCGGCCACACCGGCGACCCGGCGACCGACACGGCCGACTTCAACGACAACCCGGCCCCGGGCAACCTGCGCGCCGACTACGTGCTGCCCTCGCGCAAGCTCGTCGTCGACGACGCCGGCGTGTTCTGGCCGGTCTCGACCGACCCGCTCTCGGCGCTCACGGGCACGTTCCCGTTCCCGAGCAGCGACCACCGCCTGGTCTGGGTCGACCTGACCGTGCGCGGCTGACGCGCGAGGCGATCGGATGCCGCGGGCACGACGCCCCGCGGCATCCGATCAGTTCTGTGTCAGCGCAGGCGCAGCGTCTCGGGCGCCGGGAACGGCAGCTCGATGCGCGAGACCGGCCCGCCGATCGCGCCGCCGAAGTCCTCGGTGACGAGGATGCGGTCGCGGCTCGCCTCGACGATGCGCACGCGCAGCGGCTCGTCGTCCGGCTGGTCGAGCAGGTACGGCTCGGCGAGGTAGCGCAGGCCCGCCTCGTCGAGCGTCTCCTCGGCGGTGCCCCAGTCGACGACGTCGGTCACGCGCCGGCCGAGCAGGTCGATCACGACGAAGCCGTCGTCCTCGGGCAGCATCCACCCGACCAGCTCGCCGTCGCCCCTGCGGTGCTCGATCCACTCCTCGGTCATGGCACGGATGCTACGGGACGCGTGCGAACGGAGCCCGTCAACCGAGCACGGGGAAGGCCGCGCCGAGCGCGTACGCGCCCGCGATGAGCGCGACGGTGCCGACCAGCAGCACCACGTCGGCCGCGCCGAAGCGCAGGTAGGCCAGGCGGATGCGGCGGGCCTCGCCGCCGGCCATCGCGTGACCGAACCCCTTGGTCTCGAGCATCTCCACGGTCGTGCGGGTGCGCTTGGCCGCGTTCAGCATGAGCGGGTAGAACGACTGCACCGTGATGCGCGATGCGCGCACGAGCCAGCGCCAGCCGAGGAACCCGCGCGACCGCAGCGGCGCACTGCGCACGCGGTGGCCGTCGACGATCGTGTGGAACTCGTCGACCAGCACCGGCAGCGACCGGTAGCCGTAGTTGATCGCGAACCCGATGAACGCGGGAGCGCGCAGGGCGAGCAGCGCGTCGGACGCCTTCTCGGGATCGAGCGAGACGAACGCCGCCATGGTCACGAGCGAGACCGCGCCGAGCTTCAGGTTGAGGTCGACGACCCCGGCGAGCGCCGACGCGTCGCCCGAGAACACCCAGGCGAGCAGCAGCACGTAGATGCCCTGCCCGGCGAGGCCGATGAGGAACAGCGCCACGAGCAGCGGGCCGATGCGCGCGGCGAGCGCCGAGAGGGCGGCGAGCACAAACATGATCGCGAGGGTCGTCGTGTCGTAGGTGAACCACGGGGCGAGCGCGGCGATGACGTACCAGCCGAGCACGGCGCGCGGATCGCGCGCGGCGAGGAACCCGCCGCGGGTCGCGTACGCCACGCGCATCAGTTCGAGCTTCACCCACTCGACCGACAGCCCATCGCGGTCCTTCCGCTGCAGGCCGCCCGAACGCGATTCGGTCTGCTGCTGCACGTCCGTCGCGCTCACGACGCCACCTCCACGGGTTGCAGGGACTGATCGGATGCCACGCCGACGGCGCGCAACCACTCGACCAGCGCGTCCACGGTCAACGGCACCGGGTCGAGACCCAGGGCCGCCCCGACCTGCGTGACCTGCGGCGGAACGAGGCGGGCGCGCTCGAGCAGGTCGGCGTCGGCGAAGAGCTCGTGCGGCGTCACGTCGGCGATGACGCGACCGGCGTCGAGCACGACGACGCGATCGGCCCACTCGGCGACGAGGTGCATGTCGTGGGTCGCGACGACCACGCAGCGGATGTGCTCGGCGAGCGCCGCGAGCAGCGCGATGACGTCGTCGCGCGTACGCAGGTCGAGGCTCGACGTGGGCTCGTCGAGCAGCAGCAGCCGGGGCCGCATCGCGAGGCCCATCGCCAGGGTCGCGCGGCGCTGCTGGCCGCCCGAGAGCAGGCGTCCGTCGCGGTCGGCGAGGTCGGCGAGCGCGAAGCGCTCGAGCACGTCGTCGACCATCGCGTCGACGTCGGGCACGCCCCGCCCGGCGGGGTGCATCGCCACGTCGCCACGGATCGAGTCGGTCAGGAACGCCTCCTCGGGCCGCTGCCCGAGCAGGGCGACGCGGTCGGCGAGCGCGCCGGCGTGCTCGGTGCGCGTGTCGACGCCGTCGACCTCGACGGTGCCCTCGCGCGCCACGATGAGCCCCGAGAGCAGTGACAGCAGCGTCGACTTGCCCGCGCCGTTGCCGCCGACGAGCGCGACGCGCTCCCCCTCGTGCAGCTCGAGCGAGAGGTCGTCGAGCACCGTGTGGCGCGGCCCGGTGACGGTGCGGTACGAGTGGGTCACCCGGTCGAGCCGGGCGATGACGGGCGGATGCCCCTGGGCCGGCGAGGGACCCGGCACGTGCCCGGTCGCCGACGCGAATCCCGGCACGTGCCCGGTCGCCGACGCCGACGCGTACGGCGCGCGCTCGCGCACCCACGTCACCGCCTCGTCGACCGTGAGCGGCACGGCACCGGATGCCTCGAACGCACGCACCACCGCGGTCACCTGCGGCGCGGGGATGTCGGCCGCCTCGAGGTCGTCGGTGCGCGCGAGCGCGTCCCGCACCGGGAGGTGCCAGCGCACCGTGCCGTGGTCCATGAGCACGACCGAGCGCGCGTACCGCGCGACGAACTCGGCATGGTGCTCGATGACGATGATCGTCGTGCCGTGCTCGCGGTTCAGCCGCTCGAGGCGGGCGTAGATCTCGTGCGCACGCGCCGGGTCGACCTCGGCCACCGGTTCGTCGACGACGAGGATGCGCGGGGCGAGCGCGAGCGCGCCCGCCACGGCGGTGAGGTGCTGCTGGCCGCCGGAGAGCTGCCAGGTGTAGCGGTCGGCGAGCCCCGTGATGCCGAGCGCCTCGAGCGCGCGGTCGGTGCGCTCCTGCCAGTCGGCCAGCCCGAAGTTCACCGGCGCGAACGCCACGTCGTCACGCACGGTCGGCCGTACGAGCTGGTTGCCGAAGTCCTGGTAGACGTAGCCGACGAGCGTCGACAGCGTCGCCACCGACTCGTCGAGCGTGTCGCGCCCGCAGACCCGCACCGAGCCCGCGAGGTCGCCGTCCCAGAAGTGCGGCACGATGCCGTTGAAGCTCTTGCAGAGCGTGGTCTTGCCCGAGCCGTTGCCGCCGACCACGGCGACGAAGTCGCCCTCCTCGATCCGCAGGTCGACCCCGCGCAGCGTGTCCTGCTGCGCACCGGGATAGCGGAAGGTGAGTCCGGCGACCTCGATCGCCGCGGTCGACTGCGTCATCAGCGGGTCGACTCCTCGGCGGTGGCGGCACGGCGGCGGCGCGCGGCGAACATCGCGATGCCCACGACGACCGCGAGCACGGCGACCGCGGCCACGATGATCGCGACCCAGTAGTACGCCTCGCCGTACTGGTCGATGAAGTCGGGGTCGAACGCGGCGAACGTGGTCACGCCCTCCTCGTTGCCGACGAACTCCTCCCACTGCGAGAAGATGCCCGCGGCGACAGCGACCAGGATGCCGAGGGTGGCCAGCACCCACCACTTCGCCCCGTTCGGGCCGATCAGGCGCGGCGGGTTCTCGGGGTCGCGGGGGCGCATGCCCATGAGCGGCTCGATCTTGCCGTAGAGGCGCGGCGCGAGCCAGCCGGCGGGCAGGGCACCGAACAGGATGCCCGTGATGATGAGCGCCATGAACAGCTCGATGGTCTCCGACACGACGACCGCCTGGAACAGGCCGTCCGACTCCTCGAGCGTCTCGGGGTCGATGCCGATCGCGACCTTGGCGAGGTCGATGAGGCCCGACGAGACCTTGTCGATCGCGACGAACACGATCGCGGCGAGCCAGAGCTGCGCGGGCTTGCGCGGGTCGCGCACGAGGCTGCCGGCGACGTAGATGCCGACGAGCGCCTGCAGGTAACCCTCGACCTCGCCGAGGCCCGAGAAGTCGCCCAGCATGAGCTCGGCGAAGATGATCGCGCCGAGCGGGGCGCCGATCGCGACCCAGATCGGGGCGAACAGGGCGGCGAGCACGACGGGGATGAACGCGAAGTACGCGATCTCGAACTCGAACGGGCCGGCCTCGAAGCTCGGGATGATCTCGGCGACGAGGTCGGCGAGCCCGAACAGGGTCATCGAGAGCACGACGATCATGAGCTTCTGCGACGTGCTCAGGGTGTTGGGGTCGCGCACGGGGCGCGGCCCCGCGGTGGTGGGTGCGGTGGTCATGGGGTGCCTTCCGGATCGGTCGGGTCGGGGAACGGTGCGAGGCGCGCTCAGGGTGCGGCGCGGCCTGGTGATCGGTCGGATGCGAGCAGGGCGACGAGCTCCTCGAGCCCGTCGACGACCAGGTCCGGCTCGGGCGCACCCGATCCGAGGTCGCCGCGTGGAGCGGTGCCGCGCACGAGGATGCTCGTGCCGATGCCGGCGGCCCGGGCGGCCTCGACGTCGCGATGCGGCTTGTCGCCGACGAACCAGGCGTCGGCGGCGTCGGTGGCGAGCGCGGTCAGCGCGGCCCGCACGGGGGCGGGCGAGGGCTTGCGCGTGCCGAGCTCGTCGGAGTACACGTGCGCGCCGATGAGGTGCTCGATGCCGAACGCGGCGAGTTCCTCGCGCACGGCGCGCCCGTTGACGGTGTTCGAGACCACGGCGGTGCGGATGCCGCGGGCCTGCGCCGCCTCGAGCAGCTCGCGCACGCCGGGGCGCAGCTCGGCTCGGCTCTTGGCGCGACCGTAGCCGCGCATGAGCGGGTGCGCCTCGCTGCGGAGCCACGCGTCGACGCCCGGCCCGAGGTCGGCCAGGTCGGGGCCGACCAGGTCGACCCAGAACGTGACGGGGTCGATCTCGGCGTGGCCGCGGCGGGCACCGTCGGCCTTCCACGACTTCTGCGCGGCACGGCCGGCCTGCACGGCCCGGAGCACGAGCGCGGTGTCGGCGTCGTACCCGGCGGCGCGCAGCTGCGCGGCGGTGTCGGCCGCGAACGCCTCCAGCGCCTCGGGGTCGGGCGTGCTGGTCACGATGACGCCGCCGTGGTCGAGCAGGATCGCGGCCGGGGCCACGGGGGTCGCGGTGGGTGCGGGGGGCGGCTCAGGGGCATCCGCTCGACTCGACCCTGCGGTCGCGCCCGGGTTCGGCCCCGCGGGAGCCTCGACGGTCGCGCGCAGCAGCTCGACGAGGCCCTCGGGGGTGTCGAACACCGCGTCGGCACGGTCGGCGACCGGGTACGGCGGGGTGTCGGTGCGGTGGTGGCGGGTGAGCAGCACGCCGCCGACGCCCGCGCGGCGGCCCGCGACGACGTCGCGGTCGAGCGTGTCGCCGACGTACCACGACTCGGCCGGCGTCACGCCGAGGGCCGTCGCGGCGAGCTCGATGATCGCCGGGTTGGGCTTGCGCAGCCCGACCTCGTCGGAGTACACCTGCACCCCGAAGCGCCGGTCGAGGCCGTGCTCGGCGAGCAGTGCGCGGTGCGCGCGACCGGAGTGCGCGTTCGACACGATGCCGACCCGCACGCCCGCCGCGTCGGCCGCGTCGAGCAACTCGGGGATGCCGGGGCGCACCGCGTGGTCGCTCAGCGTGGAGACCATCTGCTGCAGCACGGTGCCCGCGCTGCCCGCGAGCAGCTCGCGGGCGGCCGCGTCGAGCGGCGAGGCGAGGAACTCGGTCACGATCGTGCGCTGGTCGAGCTCGGTCGGCGCGAGCCGGCGGCTCGCGGCGTTCTTCCAGTCCTTCAGGGCGCGGATGCCTCCGGCCAGCACCTCGCGCAGCTCGTCGCGTTCGACCGCGACACCGCCTCGGTCGAGTTCCGCCTGCACCCACGCGGTGAAGCGGTCGAGGCCCTCGGCGGGCTTGGTCGTCTGGAACACGACGCCGCCGAAGTCGAGCAGGAGCGCCCGCGGGCGGGTGCGCAGCACGTCGGGCAGGTCGGCGACGGCGGGGGTCTGCTCGGATGCGGCGCCGGGCCGGCGGGCGGCGCCGGGCTCGCGGGCATCCGTCGTCGTGGGCAGGTCGGGAGCGATGGTCACGGGTGACGAAGCTAAGGACGCCCGGCGACCAGCCGGCGTCCGGTCGGTGTCCAGCGGGTGAACGAGTCTGGAACGTTCCAGAAGCGGGCTGGTGCCGGCCTCGTCACCTCCCCGGACCACGCGACCGCACGGTGCAGAATGGCACCGTGACCCCCACCGGCACCGCCCGCCCCACGCTGCACGACGTGGCCGAGCACGCGAACGTCTCGAAGTCGCTCGTGTCGCTCGCGTTGCGCGGCGACCCCGGCGTCGGCGAGCAGACCCGGCTGCGCATCCTGCGGTCGGCCGACGAGCTCGGCTACCGCTCGAACGCGCTCGCGCGCTCGCTGCGCGAGGGGCGCACCATGCTGATCGGCGCCGTGCTCTCGAGCCTCGACAACCCGTACCACGTCGAGATCGTCGCCGGGCTCGAGCAGGCGGCCGAGCAGGCCGGCCTCGGCGTCATCATGGTGCACGGGTCGAAGGACCTCGACCGACGGGCCAGGCACCTCGACGCACTCCTCGACCTCGGCGTCGACGGCGTCGTCATGATCGGGTCGCGCACGCCCGCCGGCCAGTTGCAGCGCGCGGCGCGGCGCACGCCCATCGTGATGGTGGGGCGCTCGGAGTCGCCCATCGCGGGCATCGATTCGGTGCGCAACGACGACGAGCGCGGTGCGGCGCTCGCGGTGGACCACCTCGTCGGGCTGGGCCGCACCGGCATCGCGCACGTCACGAGCGGCGACCGGCCCGCGGGGCGGGCGCGGCGACGCGGTTACGAGGCTGCGATGCGCGAGCGCGGGCTGAGCGGCATCCGCATCATTGAGCGCGAATCGACTCCCGACCTGCCGGCCGCGCTCGCCGCCGCGCACGCGGACGGGGTCGATGCGGTGTTCGCCCGCAACGACGTCGAGGCGTTCGACGTGCTCGACGCGGCCGTCGATGCCGGCCTCTCGGTGCCCGGCGACCTCGCGGTCGTCGGCTACGACGACACGGTGCTCGCGCGCCGCGCGCGGCCGACGCTGACCAGCATCGTGCAGCCGCGCCAGCAGATGGGCGCGCTCGCGGTCGAGCTGCTGCGTGAACGCCAGGGCGGTCGCACCGACGACCGCGACGAGGTGCTCAGCCCGAGCATCGCGGTGCGCGCGTCGACCGCCGGCTGGCGACGCTGACGCATTCGGCGCTTTTCAGGAGTGTTCGGCGGGGCTGGTACGGATCGTTGCGTGCCGGCCCCGCACACGGCCCGGTCCGACCGATCGTGGGAGCCACGGCGCAGATCTGCGCCGCCGACCCTGCCGGCGCTCCTGAAAAGCGACGCCGGACGCGTCAGCCGAGGCGCGGGCGCAGCGAGTCCGGCGCCGGGAACGGCAGCTCGATGCGCGAGATCGGCCCGCCGACGACAGCACCGGGCCCGCCGCACGATGGCGACGGGCCCGGTGGGAACGATGTCAGCGGTGGTCAGTGACCGACCGCGTCGGCGGAGCGGTCGACCTCGCCGCGCCAGCCGTCGCCGCTGCCGCCCGTGCGCTCGGCGAGTTCCTTGAATCGCTTGAGGTCGGCGTGGACCTGCAGGTCGTCGGCCTGCAACACCGCCCCCGCGTGCTCGACGAAACCGCTCGGCTCCCAGTCGAGCTGCAGCGCGACGCGGGTGCGCTCCGGCGACACGCGGTGGAACGTGACGACGCCGGCGTGCGTCTCGCCGTCGGTGCTGCGCCACGCGATCCGGTCGTCGGGCACCTGCTCGGTGACCGTGGCGTCGAACTCGCGCTCCGCGCCGGCGATCGACACCTTCCAGTGCAGGTCGGTCTCGGTGCGCTGCTCGATGTGCTCGACCCCTCCCATGAACTCGGGGAAGGACTCGAATCGGGTCCAGAGGTTGTAGACGCGGCTGATCGGCGCGTCGACGTCGATGGTGTCGGTGACCTGGGTCATCAGGTGCTCCCTTCTCCTCGGCGGCGCCGTTGCGCACCGCCTTCCCCAGCCTGCGACGGTCGACGCGTGCTGGCGAGGGGGTTGCACGTGCCCGGCGCGCGGGTTACCGTGCGCGCGATCGCGACCGACGACGACCGCGGTGGAGCACCGAACGTCGGCTACGCGTCGTCGCGGGGCGCGGGCGCTGCCGGCGGCGCGGGCGGTGCGGGCGGTGCCGGGGGCTCGGCGCCGGGTGCGGGCTGCACCTGCGGGGCATCCGACTTCGCCGGCTGCGCGCAGAGCACGGCGAGCACGATGAGGCCCGCGATCGGCAGCAGGTACCAGAAGACGTGGCCCCACGGGTAGTCGGCGTCGCGCAGGCGTCGCACGGTCACGGCCAGGGTCGGCAGCAGCGTGCCGATCGTCCAGAGGCCGGTGAGGATGCTGCCCAGGCTGCCGCCGTAGTCGAAGCGGATCACGCCGAACAGGCCGGTCGCCGAGACCGCGAGCGCGTACAGCGCCACCCACCACCAGAACTCGGAGCGGCTCGCGCGCCCCTCGAATTCCGCGTACTTGCGGAACACGGTCTGGATGGACTGCTGGAACGTCATTCGCGCGTCTCCTCGGGTCGATACGGCCAGCCTAGGTCGGCGCACCCGCGGCGTCCCGGGGGCGAACCCCCGCATCGGCGGACGACGACCCCCGACGTGACCAGCTAGGAAGCGTATACACTTGACGTATACACGAACGGAGGAAGCGGATGACCCGAGCGAGCGTGTTCCGCACCAACCGCACGCAGGCGGTGCGGCTCCCCAAGGAGGTCGCGCTGCCCGACGATGTGCGAGCCGTCGACGTGACCGTCGTGGGCGACGCGCGCATCCTCACCCCGGTCGGCGGCGCGGTTGACTTCTGGTTCGACCACAGCGTGACCGTGACCGACGACTTCCTCGCCGAGCGGGAGCAGGGCGCGCAGGAGCGGCCCGGCCTGTGAGCGCGAGGGTCCTGCTCGACACGAACATCCTGATCTTCGCGCTGCGCAATCGCACGCCGGGGCTGCGCGACCGAATGCGTGCTCAGGTGGGACGGATGGCGGTCTCGGCGATCAGCGCCGCCGAGCTGGCGTACGGCGTCGAGCGATCGAGCGACCCGGTACGCAATCGGCGGGCGACCGAGGAGCTGCTCGCCCTGACCACGCCGCTCGCGTTCGACGAACGCGCCGCCGAGCATGCCGGCGAGATCCGCGCGACCCTGGCGTCGGCCGGCACGCCGATCGGCGCCTACGACGTGCTCATCGCCGGCCACGCCCGCAGCGCAGGGCTCACGCTCGTCACGAACAACGTGCGCGAGTTCGCCCGTGTGCCGGGCCTGCTCGTCGAGGACTGGACCGTCGGGGAGCCGGCAGGATGAGGGCGGGCGGATGCCCGAGGCATCCGCCCGCCCCGAAGCCGATCAGGGCACGGTGTAGCCCGCGGCGCGCGAGAGCTCGTACCACTCGGCACGCGTGAGCGGGACGTCTGAACCCTGCGCGGCGCCGGCCACTCGCTCGGGCGTGGTCGTGCCGAGCACGACCTGCATGTTCGCGGGGTGACGCGTGATCCAGGCCGTGGCGATCGCGATCGGCGGCACGTCGTAGTGCGCGGCGAGCCGGTCGATCACCGCGTTCAGCTCGGGGTACTCGGGCGAGCCGAGGAACGTCCCCGTGAAGAACCCGGCCTGGAACGGCGACCATGCCTGCACCGTGATGTCGTGGAGTCGGCAGTAGTCCAGCAGCCCGATGTCCCGGCTGATCGACTGGTCGAGACCCTGCATGTTGGCCGCGAGCCCCTGCATCACGAGCGGCGCGTGGGTGACCGACAGCTGCAGCTGGTTGGCGACGATGGGCTGGCGCACCGACCGCTTGAGCAGTTCGATCTGCGCGGGCGTGTGGTTCGAGACCCCGAAGTGCAGCACCTTGCCGGCTGCCGCCAGCTCGTCGAACGCGCGGGCGACCTCGTCCGGCTCCACGAGTGCGTCCGGCCGGTGCAGCAGCAGCACGTCGATGCGGTCGGTGCCGAGCGCCTCGAGCGAGCCGTCGACCGACTCCATGATGTGCTCGTACGAGTAGTCGAAGTACGGACCGTCGGGCACGATGCCGGCTTTGGTCTGGATCGTGAACTCGTCCCGCTGCGACGGCGTGAGCTGCATCGCCTCGGCGAAGCGGCGCTCGCAGCCGTGCAGCTCGTTGCCGTAGACGTCGGCGTGGTCGATGAAGTCGATGCCGGCGTCACGAGCCGTGCGCACGAGCTCACGCACGGCGTCGTCGCTCATGTCGGGGATGCGCATCAGGCCGAGCACGATGTTCGGAACGGAGAGGTCGGTTCCACCGAGGGGAATGGTCTTCACTGGGTCGCTCCTTCGCGAGGGTCCGGGGCTTGCGCTCTCACGCTAGATCGATGCAGCCTAGAAGTCCAACAACTTATTGTGATGTGATTCAGAAAGAGAGCAGATAGATGGATCTCCGCCAGATGGAGTACCTCGTCGCCCTCGCCGACGAGCAGCAGTTCACTCGCGCAGCAGCCGTCGCAGGGGTCTCGCAGTCCGGCCTCTCCGCCGCCATCCGGAGCCTCGAGGACGAGCTCGGAACCCCGCTCTTCCACCGCACCACCCGCCGCGTCGAGCCCACCGAGGCGGGCCTCGCGCTCCTCCCCCACGCCCGCACCATGCTGTCGCAGGCGGCCGCGGCGCGCGATGCCGTGCAGCGCGCCACGCAGGAGCTCTCGGGGAGCCTGCGCATCGGCGCCGAGCAGTGCCTCGGCTTCGTCGACGTGAACGCGCTGCTCGAGCGGGTCCGGCGGCGCTACCCGCTGGTCGACATCGAGTTCACGCAGGCCGGATCGCGCGACCTCGTCGCGGCGGTGCGCGCGGGCGACGTCGACCTCGCGTTCGTCGCGGGCGACGACCTCGGCCCGCGCGTCGTGCACCACGAGCTCGGCCGGCGCCCCATGGTGCTGCTCGCTCCCCCGCAGCATCCGCTCGCTGCTCGCGACGTGGTCGAGTGGGGCGACCTGCGCGGCGAGGACTTCGTCGACTTCCAGCAGTCGTGGGCCGTGCGCGCGGTGGGCGACGAGGCCGCCGCCGCAGCGGGCGTGACGCGACAGGTGCGCTGTGCCGTCAACGACGTGCACACGCTGCTCGACCTCGTGCAACGGGGGCTGGGCATCGCGCTCGTGCCGCAGCACGTGGCGTCGAAGCCGCAGGCGGCGGGCCTCGCGGTGCGGCCGCTCGCCTCCCCCGCTCCCCAGTGGGTCGTCTCGGCGATCACCGGCGATGCCTCCGCCGCATCCGCCGCCCTCGTGCTCGAACTGCTCGACGCCGACCTCGCCCTGACCGCCTGACGTTCGCTGCCCACCGAGTACGCAAGTGGCGCGAATCGTCGCCGCCTTCCCGCACTTTGCGTACTCGGTCGAACCGCTACACGCCGATCGTGAGCGAAGCCGTGTAGCCGGACGCCACGGAGCCCGACATGTTCGCGATCTGGTGGATGCCGCCGTCGTCGCCGAACACGTTGTCCGACGCGAGCGTCACCTGCGACGCGTTCCGCACGCTCTGCTCGTAGCCGGCGGTCGCGTAGACGACGTCGTTGACCTCCTCGGGCAGCGCGAGCTGCGACGTCTTCACGATCGGGCCGGCGGCGACCGCCGTATCGACGTCCTCGTACACCTCGAAGTGCACGTGCGGCCAGCGCCCGGTGTAGCACGCCGGGTAGATCGTCGTGAACCGCACGGTGCCGTTCGCGTCGGTCTCCTGCACGCCGCGCAGGTAGTTCTCGTTCTCGAGGCCCTGGCTGTACAGCGAGTAGCCGCCGTCGCGGTCGCAGTGCCACAGGTACACGCCGGCGCCCGCCAGCGCGGAGCCCGTCGACGCGTCGCGCACCGTCAGCTCGATCGTGAGCGGCACGCCCTCGGCGGTCGTCGTCGACGACCCGAAGCTCGAGCGGATGTCGCTGCGCACGATGCCCGAGTCGTCGAGCACGTTCACTCCGTTCGAGCCGTCGGCGGGGTACGGCCCGCCGGTCTCGTCGGGCACCTCCACGAGGTCGCCGTCGGTGGTGGACGGCGTCGCGGTCGCGGTCGCGCTTCCACCGGAGGCATCCGTGCCGCTCGAAGTGCTGTCGGATGCCCCGGAGTCGGCCGGCGCACACGCCGCAAGCAGCGTCGACAGGCCGATGCCGCCGAAGATGCCGAGCGCGAGGCGCCGGTCGACGAGCGTGCGGATGTCGTAGACCAGCCCGCGGTGGTCCTCGTCGATGACGTTGCCGTCGTCGTCGACCCAGCGCGGGTCGACCTCATCCGTCGCATCCGATCGCGTGTCGTTCCGCTGTGCAGCCATGCCGCCCTCCCGTGTCATTGCCCCACCCTCGCAAGCCTCGGTGGGCGACGGCTATGCCGCGCCTATGCATTCCCGATGGGCCTTTCATGTAGTCAATACATGATGTGGTAAATTCACGAGCATGCCGTCCTCGTTGGTACTCGACCGCCTGCTGCTCCTCTCTGACCTGTTGCAGCGCGACATGTCCCGCGCGTTCGACGGTGGCCCACTCACGACCGCTCGCGTGCACCTCCTCTGGGTCGTGCACCACGCCGGCCCGCAGACCCAGCAGTCGCTCGCCACTGCGCTCGACGTGACGCCGCGCAACGTGACCGGGCTGGTCGACGCACTCGTCGAGTCGGGGCATGTCGTCCGCGCGCCGCATCCGACCGACCGCCGTGCCGTGCTCGTCACCCTCACCGGTCTCGGCGCCGACACCATGCGCCGAATGGCCGTCGACCACGCGCAGCTCGACGCCGACCTGGTCGCGGACCTCACCGACGACGAGCGCTCGATCGTCGCCGGCGCGCTCGACCGCATCACGGCACGGCTCCAGTCGCTGATGGCAGCCGCCGCGGCCGAGGAAGGCACCAGCGTCGAGGCGGAACGCCCGTGACCCGCGCGCTCCGCGAGGTCGGCTACCTGGCCCGTCGCGCCTGGCAGCTCGAGGTGGGCGTCTGGGCGAGCCTCTGGCGGTTCATCTTCCGGCGGCCGCGCGTGCCCGCCGGCGCGACCGCCATCGCCTACCACGGCCCCGTGTTCACGATCCTCATCGTGTTCATCGTGCTGTCGGCCGTCGAGATCCCGATCATCGACCTGATCGTGTATCCGTGGCCTTGGGTGCGCATCCCCTTCCTCGCACTCGGCATCTGGGGCCTGACGTGGATGCTCGGGTTCCTGTTCGGCTTCCTCACCCGACCGCATTCGGTCGGCCCCGACGGCCTGCGGATCCGCCAGGGAGCGGATCTCGAAGTGGTCGTGCCCTGGGCTGCGGTCGAAGCGATCCGCATGCGTACCGAGACCGCCGAAGCCCGTAGCCCGAAGCTCACCGAGGGACGCACGCCCGGCGCGGCGACGCTGCACGTTCGCGTCGCCAACGAGACGAACCTCCTTATCGAACTCGACGAGCCGATGACGGTGCGGATGCCTCGCGGCGAGGTGCGTGTCGACACGATCCGATGCCGGGCCGACGACCCGCGCGCGTTCCTCGACGCGTCGCGCCCGCATCTCGTGCCGGCCTGAGGAGGCCCCGGCGTCAGGCACCCGGCCCGAGCTCCCGCGTCATGAACACGCTGTTCGGGTCGGGCCGGTACGCCGCGAACGGGCCGCACTCCACGAACCCGAATCGCGAGTAGAGCGTCCGCGCCGGCGCGAAGAAGTCCTCCACGCCGGTCTCGAGGCTGAGGCGCCGGTAGCCGCGACGCTCGGCCTCGGCGATCACGTGCTCCAGGAGCATCCGCCCGAGTCCGCGCCCACGGGCAGCGGCATCGGTGCGCATCGACTTGAGCTCGCCGTGCGTCTGGTCGAGCTCCTTCAGCGCGACGCACCCGAGCAGCGCGTCACCCTCGGCGAGTGCCCAGAACGTCATGCCCGGCGCCTGCAGGCCCGACACGTCGAGCGCGTGCACGCTCTCGGCGGGCGAGGTCGCGTGCATGTCGGCGAGGTGGTCGTCGAGCAGGCGCAGCACGCGCGGGTCGGCGAGGTCGCCGAGGGCGATCGAGAGGGTCACCCGTCCATTCTGCGGCGGTCGGATGCCTCGTGCCGACCGCGAACGCTCAGCCGGCGAGCGCCCGCTCGCGCCAGGCGCGCGCGGTCTGCGGGATCACGTCGTCCCACGGGGTCGGCTCGACGCCGAACCGCGCGGTCGTCTCGGTGCCGTCGGAGACGAACGGCGCGTCGAACTGGTACGCGACGCCGCGCAATTCCCGCACGACCGGCACCATGGCTCCGAGCGCCGCGAGCTGCCAGCGGGGCACGCGTCGCAGGCGCGGCTCGCCCGCGTCGACCACCGCACCGAGTTCGCGCAGCAGCTCGCGCATCGAGATCGGCGGGTTCGTCGGCACGATCCATGCCGACCCCCACGCGCGCTCGTCGTCGGCGACCGCGGCGAGCGTGCGCACGATGTCGCCGTCGAACGCCCAGGAGTGCGGCTGGTCGACATCGGTGTACACCGTCGCGGAGCGCCCGCGCAGCGTGTCGTTCGCGTAGCGCGGCAGCATGCCGTTCGTGGTCGGCTCGGTCGGGCCGAGGTAGTCGGAGGCGCGCACCTCGGTGACGCGCACGCGCCCCGCCTCCTGCGCAGCGCGCGCGTCCTCCCACATGCGCGCCCGCAGCGCGCCCTTGTGGTCGTTCGGCCGCAGCGGCGAGTGCCGGGTCATCGCCCCGTCGGGGGCGCCGTACCCGTACAGGTTGCCGAACGTCACGAGCACGGCACGGGATGCCTCGGCAGCGGCCAGGATCGCCGCCGCCAGCGGCGGCCACTCCTTCTCCCAGCGCTCGTACGAACCGGGGTTCGCGCAGTTGAAGATCGTCGTCGCGCCGGCCGCTACCTCGGTGAGCGCGGCCGCATCGGTCGCGTCGACGGCCACGCGATCGATCGACGGATGCTCCGGGCCGCGACCCGACCGGCTGAGCAACCGCACGCGGTCACCCCGCTCCGCGAGGTGCAGGGCGAGGCCCGACCCGATGGGTCCGGCGCCGATCACGAGTCGAGGGGCCTGGGGGATGTCGGGGTTCTGGTGCTCCACGGCGCCAGCCTCCCAGCCGTGCCGACGGGGCGGCAATCGGGTCAACCCCCGAAGGCCGGTCGGGCGCGCCGCCGTGGCCTGTCGCGCGACTCAGCGGTCGAGGTCGTCGCGCTCCACGATGCGGCCCGCGTCCCACGGCTCCGACCAGCCGAGCTCGTCGAACATCGACGCGAGCACGAACGCCGTGAACCCCCACACGACGTTGCCGCCGACGGTGAACGCGGGCGCGCGCCAGGTGCGGCCGCCGACAGTGTGCTCCGTGCTCCCCCGGTTCGCCGGGTCGAGCAGGTCGGCCACCGGCACCCGGAACACGTCGACCGACTCGGCGTGGTCGACCGCGACGACCTCCGACGGGCGCGTCCACCACGCGGGCACGGGCGTGACGACGTGGTTGCTCACGGGCATCGGGATCGACGGCAGCGTGCCGAGCGGCTCCACCCCGGCCGCATCGAGCCCGGTCTCCTCGACGGCCTCACGCACGGCGCACTCGACGGCGTCGGCATCGGATGCCTCGAGCCGACCCCCCGGGAACGCGACCTGCCCCGCGTGGCTGCCGAGCGTCGCCGCGCGGCGAAGCAGCAGCACGTCGAGGTCGCCCGCGACCCGCGGGTCGTCGGCGCGCGCGGGCGCGGCATCGAGCACTCCGAACAGCACCAGCACGGCGGCCGGGCGCGGCTCCGAGGCATCCGTCGCTGCCGGGGTCATCATCGGATGCCACGCGAGCCCGCGTTCGCACAGCGCGGCGAGCTCGGCGCGGGCGTCGGCGGTTCGGTGCACGGTTCCATCCTGCCCGACCCGGGCCAGGCGGCACTCAGCCGGTCCGGCACCGACCACGGCCTGGTCAGCCCTTGATGCTCCCCTGCACCAGTCCGTTCACGATGTGCCGCTGCATGACCACGAAGAAGATCACCATCGGGATCAGCACGATCACGGTGAGCGTCATGAATGCGGGCCAGTTCACGCTGAACTGCCCCACCGCGGAGTACACCTGCAGCACCAGGGTCTCGTTGCGCGGGGAGCTGATGAACACGTTCGGCGTGATGAAGTCATTCCACACCCACATCGCCTGGAACACCCCGACGGTGATCAGGATCGGGCGGATGAGCGGCAGCACGATCGTCCAGTAGATGCGAAACACCCCGGCGCCGTCGACCCGGGCCGCCTCGATGACCTCGAACGGCACAGTGCGCATGTAGCCCTGTATGAGGAAGTAGCAGAAGATCGACCCGGCGGCGTAGAGCACCACGAGGCCCTGGAGGGTGTCGACGAGGCGCCAGTCCACCAGCATCCGGTACAGCGGGATGAGCGTGGACTGGAAGGGCACCACGAAGGCGAGCACGAGCATCGCCGCGATGGCCCGCGAGACCCAGGTCTGGCGGATGAGCGACGCGAACGCCGCCATCGAGCCGACGACGAGCATCAGCACGATCGAGGCGACCGTCACGACGAACGTGTTCGCGAAGCTCTGCACGAGCGGCAGCGTCTGGAAGACCTCGACGTAGTTGTCGAAGTTCAGGCTGGTCGGCAGCGCGAGCGGCGAGTTCGCGGTCTCCTGCTGGGTCTTCATCGTGTTGACGACGATGTAGTAGAAGGGGAACCCGACGAGGGCCGCCAGCGGGATCATGACGAGGCTGGTCGTGACCGAGCCCCAGCGTGCGCGGGTCCTCATCGGATCCGTCCTTCCAGTCGGCGTGCGACGGCGAGCTGCAGCAGCACCACAGCCCCGACGATGAGCATGAAGACGACGGCGAGCGCCGAGGCCTGGCCGAACTCCGCCTGCGCGATGCCGCGCTGGATGATCGACTGGGTCATGGTGTACGTGGCGTAGCCCGGCCCGCCGCCGGTGAGGGTGAACGGAAGGTCGTACACCTTGAGGCCGTTGGTCAGCAGGAGCAGCTGGCTCACCGTCACGGCGGGCGTGAGCAGCGGCAGCGTGATGGTGAAGAACTGCTGCCGCCGGGACGCCCCGTCGATGGTTGCGACCTCGTAGAGGTCGGACGGGATCGACTGCAGGTAGGCGAGATACAGGATCGCGTGCCAGCCGAGCTGCGACCATACACCGACGAGGATGACGGAGAGCTGCGCGAGCTGCGGGTCGGACAGCCAGGGCACCGGCCCGAGGCCACCGACGGCGTCGAGCACCGTGTTCAGCACGCCCGAGCCGATCGGGCTGAGGATGAAGCCCCAGACCAGGCCCAGCACGGCGATGCTCGGGATCGCCGGGAAGAAGAAGACCGACCGCACGAGGTTCCGACCCACGAACCGGCGATTCAGCACCACCGCGAGGGGGATGGCGAGCACCGTGACGATGAGGGTCGTGCCGATCGTGTACGCCAGCGTGAACCAGAGTGCCGTCATCATCGACGAGTCGTTGAAGATGCGCCCGTAGTTGGCGAAGCCCACGTACTCGGGTTCAGGCGAGCGCACGCTGAAGTCGGTGAAGCTCCAGTAGAGGGACTGCACCACCGGGATCGCGAACAGCACCACGAACACGACGAGCACCGGCAGGTAGAACACGTAGTCGGCCGCACTCTCGCGCAGGCGCAGGAGGGTGTTTCCGCGGGTGCCCGCGGGGTGCGAGGGCCCGGTGCCGCCTGTCGGGGCGACCTCGGGGAGGGACGTAGTGGCGGTCATGATCGCTGCATCCGTTCCGTGGGTGCGACCGGCGCCGAGGCGCCGGTCGCACCGAGCGGGATCCTAGCCGTCGGACTCGGCCAGCTTGGCGTCCATCGCCTGGGCGACGCCCTCGGGCGAGATCTGGCCGAGGATCATCTCCTGGATGCGGGCGATCGCCTCGGTGTTGAGCACGTCCTGGCTGCGCGGCCAGGCGATCTGCGCGAGATAGACATTGCCGTCACGGACGTCGGGCACGATGGCCTCGAGCGAGTCATCGAGCACGGGGTCGAAGTTCGACGTGGTCGTGATCGCCGACGACTGGGCGTTGTAGAGCTCGACGCCCTCCGGGCTCGACAGGAACTCGAGGAACGCCGTGGCGGCGTCGACGTTCTCGGTCGCGGAGTTGATCGCGTAGCCGGGGGACGCGGCGCCGGGCAGGTAGCCCGCACCGTCGGGCGCGGGGAACGGCATGAACGCGAAGTCCATGTCGGGCGCGCTCGAGCGGATGTTGCCGACGTTCCACGGACCGGTGGCGATCATCGCAACCCGACCGTTGACGAACTCGTCGATGATCTGGTCACCGCCGAGGCCGACGACGTCGGTCGAGACAAGCCCCTCGGTGAACAGCTCGTTGAACGTCTCGAGCGCGGGCGTCCACTGCTCCTCGAAGGTGGTCTCCCCCTCGAAGATCTGTGCGTCGATGGTCGGGTCGCCCGAGAACGAGTCGCCGAGCAGCGCGTTCAGGGTCATCGGGATCTCCTGCGCGTTGTCGTAGTACGGCGTGATGCCCGCTTCGCTGAGCGTGCCGGCGAGCTCGAGGAAGCCGTCCCAGTCGCTCGGGAACTCGGTCACGCCGGCCTCGGCAAGCAGGTCGTTGTTGACGACCACGCCGCCGCCCCAGCTGGCGACCGACATGCCGTAGGTGCCGTCGGCGCCGGAGTAGGTCTGCTGGTTGAACTCGGCGATCGGCTCCATGAAGGACTCGCCGTCCAGGTTGAGGGCGTACCCGCCGTCGATCACGTTCGACTTGTTCTCCGCTGCGAGGATGAACACGTCGGCCGCGGTCCCCGACAGCAGGCGCGTCTGCAGCGTCGAGATGTATTCGACGACGGGCGGAGCGTTGGAAAACTCGATGGTGATGTCGGGGTTTTCGGCCTCGAAGGCCTCGATCACCGGACCCATCACGTCCTCGTTGTCCCACGAGAAGAAGCTGAGCGTGGTGGAGCCGTCCTCACCGCCCTCGGCTGCGCAGCCGGTGAGGGCGAGGGTTCCGGCCGCGATGAACGCGGCCGCGGTGAGTGTCGCTCGACGCGACGTGGAGTGCAGCATTGCAGTTCCTCATTTCTCTTTCTGTTGGTGGTGCGGTGGGGTGAGCGGGGCGCTCAGGGGCTCCCGAGGGAATCGGACGGGTGCGAGCGTGGTGTCGGTCTCGTGCTCGAGCGGAGCGAAGACGACCTCGCGCCGGTAGCCGCCTCCGTCGGGGATGGCGAACCGGTGGAACGCGATGATCCAGTCGTCGGTGCCGGGCACGCGGGCGATCGAGTGATGGCCGGTGCCGAGGATGCCGCGGCTCACGTTCTTCGTGAGGAGGAGTCCCTGGTGGCGCCAGGGGCCGAGCGGGCCGTCCGAAGTGGCGTACCGCACGCGGTAGTCCTCGCTGCGCGTGTCGTCCTCAGACCACGAGAGGAAATAGACGTCGCCGCGCCGATGCACCCAGGCGGCCTCCCGGAAGCCGCGCGGCTGCCAGGAGTGCACCGCATCGGGGTCGAATGAGGTCATCCCCTTGTCCAGGCGGACGCCGTGGGCGACTCCGTTGCCCCAGTAGAGGTACCGGGCACCGTCGTCGTCGGTGAAGACCGACGGATCGATCATGGTGCCGCCGAACGCACCGTCGGCGACCAGCGGCTGGCCGATGTCGCGGAACGGGCCCTCGGGCGCGTCGCCCACGGCGACCCCGATGTTGTTGTTCGCGGTGAAGTACAGGAAGTACCTGCCGTCGCGCTCGGCCATCGCCGGTGCCCACGCACGCTCGGTAGCCCACGTGACGTCGACGCCGAGACGGAGGATCTCCCCGTGGTCGACCCAGTCGACGAGATCGGTCGAGGAGAATGCGCGGAACGAGTTCGCGCCCCAGCCGGGCAGGCCGTCGGTGGTCGGGTACAGCCACCAGCGATCCTGTAACGTTACAAGCGCCGGGTCGGCGTACCATCCCCCCAAGGGAGACGGGCGCTCCGGGGCACCTGCGGCACCAGCGGTGGACTCGGGGATCATGACACTCCTCGTGGGACGCGGTGCGATCCTAGGACGGGACGAAGGGCGGGCCGATGGTCACCATGAACGACGTGGCCCGCGCCGCGGGCGTGTCGACGATGACGGTCTCGAACGTGATCAACGGCCACCGGTACGTCAGCGACGCGACCCGAGACCGCGTGCTCACGGCCGTCGACGAGCTCGGGTACCGAGTGAACCTGGCGGCCCGGAACCTGCGTGCGGGACGCACGGGGACGATCGGCCTGGCCGTGCCGGAGATCGATCGTCCGTACTTCGGCCAGCTCGCCGCGCGCATCACGGCCGAGGCGGAGCGCCACGGGTACCGCGTCGCCGTCGAGCAGACGGGCGCCTCGCGGGACGAGGAGCTCGCCGCCCTCGCCGGCTCGCGCAAGCGCATGTACGACGGGCTCATCCTGAGCACCGTCGGCCTCGGCCCCGCCGACGCCGACCTCTTGCGGGTCGACTACCCGATCGTCCTGCTGGGCGAGCGGATCTTCGAGGGCCCGGCAGACCACGTGGCCATGCCGAACGTGGCCGGCGCGGATGCCGCGACCGATCACCTCCTCGCGGCCGGGTGCCGCCGCATCGCCATGCTGTCGGGTGCCGGACCGCACGTCGACACCGACGTCGCGATGCTCCGCGAGGCCGGTCACCGTGCCGCGCTCGATCGCGGCGGGGTGCGAGCGGGCCCCATCATCGGCCTGGAGAGCCTCAGCACCCCCGCCGGCGTCGAGGCCACCCGCGCGCTCGTCGACCGCGATCCGGAGATCGACGGCATCTTCTGCATCACCGACACGGTCGCGTTCGGCGCGCTCCGGGCGCTGCACGACGCCGGGCGCCGAGCGCCCGAGGACATCGCGGTCATCGGCTTCGACAACCTGGACCAGAGCATGTACTCGGTCCCGTCGCTGTCGACGATCGACCCGGACCACGACTTCATGGCCACCCGCGCCGTCGACATGCTCGTCGAGCGCATCTCCGGCCCGATCGCGGCTCCTCCCCCGCGCGAGGTGGTCAGCGAGTTCAGCGTCATCGAACGGGAATCGACCCGCCGACGTGCGGTGACAACCTGAGCCGACTGAGCGGTCGCCGAGCGGGCCTGCCTCGTGCACGTGATCACCTCTTCCTCGGGGTGCTTGTAACGATACACGAAACGTGTATCGTTACAAGACCCCTGTCGAAGAGGCTGAGATGTCGGCTCGAGGCGAGTCTGCCTACGACCCGCGGGGCCTCATCCGGCGTGCCCGGGCCAGGTCAACCTGCGGGGCGCAACACGCTCCGCGCGGCCCACAGCGCCAGATCCTCGTCGAACTGGCCGCCGCCCTCGTGGGCGTCGTACTCGATCACGCTACTGTGACGGGGGCCGTCACCCGTGGCATCCGCCGGAGCCTGTCACCCGGCCCGCGTCACCAGGTGCCGTAGCGGTCGCGCACCGCCTCGAGGTTCGTGCAGAACGACTCGTGGTTCCACCCGTTGGTCCAGAACGTCGAGCGCCAGAGGCTGCACTGGTAGTTCCAGCCGTCGAGCCCGGCCATCACCTCGTACGGCTCGACCCCGAGGTTGCAGGTGGTCGAGTCCCAGCCGGATTCGCACCCGGGCGTGGTGTCCTCGAAGAGCTGCTTCAGCAGCGACTCCGGCACCTTCGGGGCGACCTGGATCTGGAGCACGAACCCGTCGTCGACGTAGTCGCACTGCTGCGCGCTGTCGCACGCGGTGACCCAGAGACTGTAGTCGTTGCCGTCGTGCGTGTACGGGCAGTAGTCCGACTCGCACTCGGCGATGACCCAGCCGGTGCAGATCTCGAGGAAGCCGCACGGGTTCGGCAGCGTCGGTGTGAGGGCCTGCCAGATCCAGATCGAGTACGCCTTCGCGTGGGCGTTCACTGCAGCCGCCCATCCCGGGCCGCCCTCGGCGAACTGCGTCCAGGTGCCGTTGCCGTACAGCGTGCCGACGGTGCTGAGCAGGCCGTAGTCGCTGACGATCGCCGTCTTCGCGTTCTCGTTCGCCGTCTCGGCGGTGCCCCACCAGCTGCCGATCGCACCCTCGAGGTCGAGGTAGGTGCCCTCGAACGAGGCGTTCGCGTTCTGCCCCTCCGACGCCGCGAACGAGGCGACCGCGTCGAGCGCGCCGAGCGCGAACTGCAGGCCCGGGTCGCCGAGGTTCGACGCGGCGTCGGCGAATCCCGCGAGCATCACGAGCAGGTTCGCGATGATCGACGACGTGTTCGCCTGTGTGGTCACGTAGTCGAGGTGCGTCGCGGTCGTGTCGGAATCCTTCATTCCCTTGACCGCGTCGATGAGGTCAGTGAGGTTGTGCGCCGAGGTGGCCGCGGCCTTCGCCCAGGTCAGCTCGGTGATGATCTGCGTCTGCACCTGGTTCCAGGTGGCATCCGGCATGCCGTCGGGCTGTGTGACCTTCGGCACGGCCGCGATCCAGTTGCCGAGGTCCGTCACGGACGAGTCGTACTTGCTGCGGATGTCGTCGGTGGTCACGTCGATGCCGTGGCTGATGATCTCGTACGCCGTGAGCGCGGCGCCGGTGAAGGTCGGGAACGTGGCCGACGGGGACGTCCAACTGCCGGCCTTCGCGTCGAAGCGGTAGGTCTGGATGCCGTTCGGGCCGCGACCGATCAGGTCGGCGCGGGCCGCGTTCGCCGAGCCGGGCTGCCCGTTGGCGGTCACCCCGTCGACATCGACCGCCTGGATCGTCTCGTAGTACCGCGGCAGGTCCCAGCCGAGGGTGTCGGTGAAGCCGGGGCCGTCGACGTGCTGCTCGTTCGCCCAGGTCTTGCTCGACGCGGTGAAGCCCCACGCGACCATGGTGAGGTTGTCGCGCGCGATGATCTCGTCGCGACCGTCGCCGTCGATGTCGGCGCCCTGGATGGTCGCGTACCGGTTCGCACCGCCCCACCCGTTGCCGTTGCTGAACGCCGTGAGCTTCGGCAACTCCGTCCAGGTGCCGGCGTTCTTCTTACCGGTCGCGTCCGCGAACTCGAACGCGTACAGGCCACTCGTGCCGCGGCCGATGACCTCGTGGTCGCCGTCGCCGTCGAGGTCGGCGGTCGCGATGGTCGAGGCGAATTCGGCTTGGCTCCAGTGCTCCGAGTCGGTGAAGGGGCCGGATGCCGCGAGCTCCGTCCATCCCCCGGCCTCGAGCGCCCACACCTGGACGCCGTCGGAGCCGCGCCCGAAGATCTCCGCGCTCCCGTCGCCGTCGAGGTCGGCCGCCTGGATCGTGTCATAGTAGCCGGGCTTGTCCCACCCGCCCGCGTCGGTGAACTCGGGGAACGACGTCACCGACCACCCGGTGCCGTCGAACGAGCTGATGATGACCGCCGCCGCGGCGCGGCCGAACACCTCGTCGCGCCCGTCACCGTCGAGGTCGGCCGCCTGCAACGTGGCGTAGTACTGCGGGATGTCCCAGCCGGCCGAGGTGGCGTACTCATGCAACTGCGGCAGGTCCTGCCACGAGGCGTTCTCGAGCGAGTTCGCCGGCGGCACCAGGCGCACGGCCGTGAGGCCCTCCGCGTTGCGGGAGTAGATCTCGTCGCGCCCGTCGCCGTCGAGGTCGGCCGTGCCGATCGTCTCGTAGTACTGCTTCTGGTTCCACCCGGCGTCGTCCGACCAGCCGATCTCGTTCGACGTGACGATGGGCGCCCACTGCCCGGCCGTCTGGTCGAAGTCCCACGCCTCGATGCCTCGCACCGACCGCCCGATGAGCTCGGCGTCGCCGTCGCCGTCGAGGTCGCCGCTCTGGATCGTCTCGTAGTTCTCCGACGAGCCCCACTGGCCGTCGCCCCACGACGGCAGCGCGTACGCCGGCTCGGTCTCGGGCGTGGCCACCATGGGCGCAGGGGCGGCGCCGAGCGCGTTGCCGCCGGAGCCGGCGTTGCCGTTGCCGTTGCTGTTGCCGTTACCGCCCGCGTTGCCGTTGCTGCCCTGCTGCCCGACGGCCTTGCCCTTCGCGCCTGGGTCGTCGGACGACCCACCGGGCGCGGCCATCGCCGGCGGGCGCCACCGGCTCGCCGCCCCCTATCGCGAGGCGATGGAGGCGGTCGCGGGCGGGAATGGCCCGGCGGCGCGCGCCATGACGGCGGCCGCCCTCTCCCATCTCGACGAGATCGACGATGGCCACCGCGCCGCCATGATGCATCCGGGCATCACGGTCTGGCCGGTCGTGCTCGCGCTCGCGGCGGACCGGCCCCTGCCGCTCGGCGATGCCGCCGCAGCCGTCACCGCGGGCTACGAGGCCGGCGTGCGGATCGGCGCGCTGCTCGGGCCGGAGCACTATGGCGTTCACCACACGACCGCGACGGCGGGAAGCTTCGGCGCCGCCGCCGCCGCGGCCCGCGCCATGGGGCTCAGCGGGGCCGCGACCCTCTCAGCCTTCGGCCATGCCGGCACGCAGGCCGCGGGGCTCTGGCAGTTCGCCGAGGAGGGCTTGAGTGACGCGAAGGCCTTCCATGCCGCGACCGCCGCCCGCAACGGCCTGACCGCGGCGCATCTCGCCCGGGTGGGCATACCGGGCGCGCGCCATATCCTCGAGGGGAAGAAGGGGGCCTTGCGCGCCTGGGGCCTCGACCGCGCGGACCGGTCTCTGGCGCCCCTGCCGCAGGGGCTCGCGGTGGAGACGGCGACAATCAAGGCCTGGCCCGTCTGCGGCCAGATGCACCCGACGCTCGACGCGGTCGCGGCCCTGGCGCGGGACGCAGCGCTCGTGGCCGACGACATTGCGGAGATCGCGGTGGAGACCTATGCCGCGCAGGTCGAGATCGCCGACCGGCGCGCGCCGCAAACGGTGGAAGAGGCCAAATTCTCGACCGCCTTCTGCGTGGCCGCGCTGATCGTCGCGGGCCGGCTCGACATCGCCACCCTGACCCCCGCCCTCCTCGCGCGCGAGGATATCGCCGCTCTCGCCGCCCGCGTCCGCCTCGTGGAGGTCGACGCCTTCACCCGCGCCTTCCCGAACGAGCGCCCCACAAGGATCGCTATCCGCTTTCGCGACGGCTCGACGCGCGGGCACGAGCGGCGCTTCCGCAAGGGCGACCCGGAGGACCCATGGACATGGGACGAGCTTGTCGCCCGCTTCCACGCCACCGCCGCCCATCTGCCGGAACACCGGCGCCGCGACCTCGTCGGCCGGGCCCGCGCGCTGGCCGACGGTCCGGCGGACGCTCCCTTCGACCCCGCACCGATCCTGCGCGCCTATGAGGCGCGGCCGGAAGCGGAATGACGGCGTCGCCCCGGAGCTTGACTCCGGGATCCCTTGGCGGCGGATTTCGGTAGTGTCTCAGTTTGAAATTTAGGTGGTTATTCGCCGTCGCTCGTTTTGCCCGCCATTCGATGAAGGACCCGACTCAGAATTTGGTGTCACTTAATGCTTGAGGCCCCACACTTAGAACCGTAGCCTTCTGACTTGGACCTTTTGATTCCTTGCGGAGGGCATTATCGCTATGGCCAAGAGAGTGAGGCAGTCAAGAGCTAGCGTAGTGAGTGAGGAGGATTGGTGGACGCTCAGCTTTGAAATTGACCATCTATTTAATGGGGCGCCGGTAGCCGAAGAGGATCTTTTCGCTGGCCGGGCGGCAGAGGTTCACCGGATCTTAGAAGCTGTGCTTGAGCGCTCCAAACACGTCATTCTCTTCGGTGAGCGTGGTGTCGGTAAGACTTCCATCGCGAACGTTTTTTGGCGCCGCTATAATGCGCGACTTCAAACCGTTGTTGCCGCAAGGGTACAGGCAGATCCCGCGGATACCTTTTCATCGCTCTGGAATAAGGCCTTTGACGAACTCGTCTCGGTAGCGCGAAGTATGGGGCGCTATGATCTGGTCCTCGTCTCAAACGAATATTCAATCGAAACCCCCGACCAAGTGAGGCGAGAGCTTCAGAAATGTAAGCCGAACGCGATTCCCATCATCATTTTCGATGAGTTCGACAAATTGCGCGACACCATGTCGCGAGAGCTTTTCGCTAATTTAATAAAGTACTTATATGATTATTCCCTAAACACGACTATGGTATTAGTCGGTGTGGCGGAGGATGTCTCATCACTCATCACAGATCATCAATCATTAGATCGTGCCCTTGCTCAGATAAAGCTTAATCGAATGAACGATACCGAGTTGAATGATGTGATCGACACACGGCTTGGAAAAACACAATTTAGAATCGACGGGGATGCTAGATGGACAATCATAACATTGTCCCGCGGTCTTCCCTATTTCACACAGATGCTAACCAAATATTCAGCAAAAGCGGCAATCGGTGAAAAGACTCTAACTATTAAACCGAGCCATGTTCGCAGCGCAATGGACCGTTTTATCATGGAAGCAGATCAATCGTTTCAGGATGCGTATAGTTTGGCCACCGATAGTCCACAGAAGGGACACCTGTTTAAGGAGGTGCTTCTTGCATGCGCATTGGCGCGAACAGATCCATCGGGCTTCTTCACACCCACAGACGTAATTGAACCACTGACGGGGATAGTTGGTCAGCGAAAGCAGCATGCGCACTTTAGCCGCCACCTTTCAGAGTTTATCTCTGAGGATCGTGGGCAGGTGCTTTCGCGAAGGGGGCACGTACGAAACTACCGTTTCCGCTTTCGTGACCCAATGATGCAACCCTACGTAATCATAAAAGGTATCAACGAGAATATGGTCGGCAAGGATATACAAGAAGTTATTTTTCAGAGAGAGCAGCCTTTTTTGCCCAACGTAACCTAGCGGCCTTGCGCGCTATCTCCTTGCGCCGCTCAGGCGTTAACCGTTTGGAGCGCTCACGACCACCCTTCGCGCCGAGAGCTTTGGCAGCTGGGTCTTTGCCGTTCTTCTCGAACTCTTCCTCTTCCTCGCGCTGGCCGGTGGCGATCTCCATAACGCGCACGGCATTGCCGATCACGTCGGCGGGGCGCTTCTGGACCTTTAGGTCCGGTGGGCATTAGTCAGCATCCCTGGGCATGCGCGTAGTGATCCAATCAGGTCCCCCGTTCCTAGGAGGGCTGAATTTGCTCACGGACACTGTGATATCGTGATCCGGATAGTGAGTTCTTTGCTCGGCCTCTACCAGCTGTTTGATTGTCGCGATCTCTTTTGGCGAACGTTGCCTATGCATAGCCAACTCCTACATGCTTTCCGGTAAGCATATAGGAAGCGCGGCCTGGGTTCGATAGGGTGTCAACGGGGTGGAAATTCAAACTGAGACACTACCCGGATTTCGCTCAAGTTGAAACAGACCGCTCATCCCGGCGAAAGCCGGGATGAGCGGGAAAGAATGCCGATTCAACCCCGCTCCAACCCGCCCTACCGCGCCGGTTCGGGCACGGCTTCCGTCTCGTCGTCGGCGGGCCGGGCCGCCTTGCGGGCGATGAAGGTGTAGAACATCGGCACGACGAACAGGGTGAAGAGCGTGCCGACCGCCATGCCGGACGAGATGACGAGGCCGATGGAGAAGCGCGCCGCCGCGCCCGCGCCGGAGGCATAGAGCAGCGGCGTGACGCCGAGCACCATGGCCGCCGTCGTCATCAGGATGGGACGCAGGCGCACGCGCGCGGCCTCCTCGATGGCCTGACGCCGGTCCATCCCCTGGCCGCGCAGCTCGTTGGCGAACTCCACCATCAGGATGCCGTGCTTGGTGATGAGCCCGACCAGGGTGATCAGCCCGACCTGCGTATAGATGTTGAGCGTGCCGATGCCGAGATTGAGCGGGATCAGCGCGCCGAAGATCGACAGGGGCACCGACATCATGATGATGAACGGATCGCGGAAGCTCTCGAACTGGGCGGCGAGCACCAGATAGATGACGATGACGGCGAGCCCGAAGGCGATGGCGAGCGCGTTGCCCGCCTCGATCGACAGGCGCGACTGGCCGGCATAGTCGATGAAGAAGCCGCCCGGCATCGCCTGGCGCGCGAGGCTCTCCAGCGTCTGGAGCGCCTCGTCGGTGGTCACGCCCGGGCGCGGCAGCGCCTGCAGCGTCGCGGAGGTGAGCTGGTTGAACTCCTCGATGGCCTGCGGCGCGGCGACCGTCCTGATCTTCACCACCGCCGACAGGGGCACCATGCCGCCGGTCGTGGAGCGGACATAGTACTTGCCCATGCTCTCCGGGTTGAACCGGTCGGCGCGCGCCACCTGCGGGATGATGTCGTAGCTGCGGTTGTCGCGGTCGAACTTGGCGATCTGGCCCTCGCCGAGCAGCACGTTGAGCGTGGTGCCGATGTCGCGGGCCGACACGCCGAGCGCGGTCGCCCGGTCCCGGTCGATGGAGACGCGGGCACGCGGCGAGGTGTAGGAGACGGAGTTCTGGACCACCAGGAACTTGCCCGTCTTCATTGCCTCGCCCTTGACCGCCTCGGCCACCTCGTAGACCTGGGCGGCATTGCCGGTGGAGCGCAGCACGAGCTGCACCGGCATGCCGTCGCCCGTGCCCGGCAGCGACGGCGGGGCGAAGACGAAGGCCTGGACGCCGGCCACGGTATTGATGCGCGCCTGGACCTCCTGCTGGAGCTCCGCCTGGCCGCGCTCGCGCTCCGACCAGGGCTTGAGGGTCCAGCCGGCGAAGCCCGTGCCGCCGCCATCCTCGCCGACCACGGAGAAGGTCGTGTCGATCTCCGGGATATCGGCGGTCAGCGGGCGGAAGCGGTCGACGAACATGGCCGTGTAGTCGGGTGTCGCATATTGCGGCGCATTGACGAGCGAGAACATGGCGCCGCGGTCCTCGTCGGGCGCCAGTTCCGACGACGTCTTCATGAACAGGAAGACGGAGGTGCCGAGAAGCGCGACGACCATGAACAGCGTGACCGCACGGTAGTTGAGCGAGCCGTGGAGCAGGCGCGAATAGCGCGTCGCCAGCCAGTCGAAGGTCGCGTCCACGATGCGCTGGAAGCGGCTCGCCCCCGCCTCGCCATGGGCCTTCAGGAGCCTCGACGACATCATGGGCGACAGCGTGACCGCCACGACGCCGGAGAGGATGACCGCGCCGGCGAGCGTGAAGGCGAATTCGCGGAACAGCGCGCCGGTCAGCCCTTCCGTGAAGCCGATGGGGGCATAGACGGCGGCCAGCGTGATCGTCATGGCGACGATGGGCCCGAAGATCTCCTGCATGCCCTTGATCGCCGCGGGGATCGGCTTCAGCCCCTCCTCGATATGGCGGTGGATGTTCTCCACCACCACGATGGCGTCGTCGACCACGAGACTGATCGCCAGCACCATGGCGAGCAGGGTGAGCGTGTTCAGCGAGTAGCCGAGCATGTAGAGGAAGAAGCACACGCCGAACAGCGACAGCGGGATCGTCACGATGGGGATGACGATCGATCGGAACGAGCCCAGCGAGAGCAGGATGACGAGGATGATGATCGCCGCCGCCTCGCCGATGGTCTTGAACACCTCCTCGATGGAGGCGTCGATGAACTTGCTCGAATCGTAGACCATGACCGCTTCCATGCTCTTGGGCAGGTCGGCCTGGATGTTCGGCAATTCGTTGCGCACGCGTTCGGCGACGTCGAGCGGGTTGGCGTCGGGCGTCGTGAAGACGCCGATGAACACGCCCTTCAGCCCGTTGAACGACACCTTCACATCGGTGCTCTCCGCACCGAGCTCGACGCGGGCGACGTCGCGCAGCCGCACGATCTCGTCGCCATTGTTCCTGAGCGGCAGGGCGCCGAAGGCCTCCGGCGTCTGCAGCGTGGTCTCCGTCTCCACCGCATAGGCGACGAGATCGCTCTGTGTCTTGCCAGGCGCGGACAGGAAGTTCGCGCCGCGCACGGCCTCCACCACGTCCGCCGCGGTCACCCCGCGCGAGGCGAGCAGGACGGGATCGAGCCAGATGCGCATGGCGAAGGTCTGCCCGCCCAGGATCTCAGCCTCGCCCACGCCCTCGACGGTCGCCATGCGCGGCTGGATCACGCGGGTGAGGTATTCGGTGATCTGCTGCGGCGTCATCTCCGGGCTGGAGAAGGCCAGATACATGAGCGCGAACTGCTGGCCCGTGCCCTTCTGGATGATCGGGTCGTCGGCCTCCTCCGGCAGCTCGCCGCGCACCTCCTGCACCTTGGAGATCACCTCGGTGAGCGCGCTGTCGGGGTCGGTGTTGAGGCGCATATGCACCGACACGGTGGAGGTCGAGGGCATGCTCTTCGACGTCACATAGTCGACGCCCTCCGCGCTCGACACCGCCTTGGCGATGGGCGTGGTGATGAAGCCCTGCATGAGCTCCGAGCCCGCGCCGGCATAGGTCGTCGTCACCGTGATGACGGTGTCCTTGACCTCCGGATACTCGCGCACGGAGAGCTTCATCAGCCCCTGTGCGCCGAGCAGCAGGATCATGAGCGAGACGACGGTGGCGAGCACCGGCCGCCGGATGAAAAGCTCGGTGAAGCTCATTGCGCGCTCCCGGCGACGCCGGTCATCTTCGGGTCGATCTCGTTGTTGACGGTCGCGAGCGATCCGTTCTGCAGCTTGTTCTGGCCGGAGGTGACGACCGTCTGGCCGGGCTTGAGCCCCGACAGGACCTCGATGGTGCCCTGGTTGCGCCGGCCGACCTTCACGAAGACCTGGTCGGCCTTGTAGGTCTCCGGCTGGCCGGATGCGCCCTGCTCGCTGGCCTCCGCGGTGCCGACGAGCCCGCCGCCCTCGCCCGTGCCCTTGTCCGCAGCGGCCGACTGGCCCTCGGGCCCGGCCGGGACCAGAACATAGACGTAGTCGCCATAGAGGCTGGTGATCACCGAGCTCTGCGGGAGCGCGACGACATCCGGCTCGGTGTCGAGCTGGACGCGCACGAAGACGAACTGTCCGGGCAGGAGCCCCTTCTCCGGCGTGTCGAGCTCGGCGCGCACGGAGACGAGCCGCGTGCTCGGATCCACCTTGGGATCGATGCCGGTGATGCGGCCGTCATAGGCGAGCTCGCCCTCCTCGGCACCGAAACGCACGCGCTGGCCCATGGACAGCAGGCCCGCATCGCGCTCCGGCACGGTGAAGTCGACGCGCAGCCGGTCGAGATCCTGGAAGGTGGCGATCACGGTGCCGGGCTGGACATACTGGCCGACATCGATGCGCGGAATGCCCGCCACGCCGTCGAACGGCGCCTTGATGGCCTTCTGGGCGACCACGGCGCGCAGGCGCTCCAGCTCCGAGCGCGCGGCCGCGACGGAATTCACCGCCGAATCGAGGTCCGACTCCGTCGCCACCGCCTTGTCGCGGAGGTTGCGGATCCGCTTGAGGTGGCTCTGCGCGTTCTTCAGCGCCGCCTCGGCACCGGGGATCTGCGCCTTCTCCACCTCGTCGTCGAGCTGGACGAGAACCTCGCCGGCCGACACCCGGTCGTTGGAGGAGAAGTTCACCGAGCGAACGACGCCGCTGGTTTCCGCGCCGAGATCGACGCCGCGCACGGCCTTGACCGTGCCGACCGCCTCGATGCCCGGCCGCCATTCGCCGGTCTCCACCTCCGTGGCGGAGACCGCGACCGTCTGCGGCGGCATGTTGGCGAAGAACTCCGCGATCTTCTGGTCGCGCACGATATTGAAGCCGATGAGCCCCCCGCAAACCAGAACGAGCAGGATGAAGACAATGATGAATCGCTTGATCATGAGACCAATTGTCCGGTATCGAATGTGTGCACTGCAATATGGTCCGGCAGGAGAAAGCCCCGCAGACCGGCATTGACCCGCCGCCGCCGCGACAATATATGTACCGTCCAGACTGTAAATCAAGAGATTTAATGCACCGTCTGGACGGTATACAATATAAAATGGACACAAAGCAGAGGAAGCCCAGGGGACGCCCGAGTTCGAGGCTCCAGATTCTCGATGCCGCCGAGACGGTGGTGTTCGAGGTCGGCGCCAATCATCTGACGCTCGACGCCGTCGCCGACAGGGCCGGCGTCAGCAAGGGCGGACTGCTTTACCACTTCCCCACCAAGGAGGCCCTGCTCCAGGCCATGCTCCGGCGGTTCATCGAGGAGCACCACGCCCGGCGGAACGAGCTGTGCGCACGCCTGCCCCGCACGCCGGACGCCCAGTTCCGCGCCCTGATCGCGACCAAGCTGGAGAAGGATATCGGCGACGACTGCCAGATGGCCCAGTCCATGCTGGCGGCCAGCGCGGAAAGCCCGCAGCTCCTCGACCCGGTACGCGAGGCGCACGATTGCGAGAACGCCATGCTCGGCCAGACCCGCGACCCCGATCTCGCCCGCCTCCTGTGGCTGGCGACGGAGGGTCTCATGGTCACGGAGATGCTGGCCATGAACCCGTTCAGCGCGGCCGAGCGCGCCAGCGTGATCTCGCTGATCGAACGGCTGGCCGACACCATGTGCCGCCCCGACAGCCCGACACCGCCCCCGCAACAGTAAACCGCCCCGGCACATGGTGCGGTGCCGCAGATCCGTTCCCCCTTCGTCATTGCCGGGCTCGTCCCCACAATCCACCGGGCGCCCGCAACACATGGCGAGGCCGCATGGATGCCCGGAACACGCCCGGGCATGACGCGGGGAGAGAGGCCCGGACCGCTCCCGAGACTGTCGAGTATCGGTCAGCGCCCCCTGGGCTCCCGCCTTCGCGGGAGCGAGCGGAAGGCGCTGGCCCTTCCCCCTGCCCCGTTTCTCTCCCCGTCATCCCCGCGAAAGCGGGGATCCAGAGCGTCGGGTCAGGGGAGAGCGGGCGGGAGATGCGCAGGCCGCACAGCTCGTCCGCGCTAGTTCTTCCGGCCGTCCACGCAGCCCGGGATCTGGTAGACGATCACCTTCGTCAGGACCGGGCGGAGCACGCTTTCGAGCGCCGGGGATTGCGCGCCGGTCTCGCGGTGCACCCGTGTGGTGCGCGTGTAGGCGACATAGGTCGCATGGATGAAGCAGCCGACGATGCGCATGGGCGGCGTGGTCTGGAGCTTCCAGAAATACTCCACCGTCACGAACTCGTCGCCGCCCGCCTCGTCGAAGCGTTCCGGGTAGCCGTGAGCGGCCATGCCGATCTCGGTGGGCGGCATGGCCCATGGCATCGCGTCCGGCGTGCTCGGCGCGGGGTCGTCCGGCCCCGGGGGCGCTGCCGGCGGCTCGCCCGCATGGAGGTCGATGGCCGGATCGTAGGTCACATGGGGCACGACCTCCAGGACGCGCGGTTCCTCGCCATCGCAGAACAGGACACGTTTCAGCACACGGAAGACCTCGCGCGCCGACCGCTCCAGGAGCACCATCGGGCTGCGCACCCAGTAGCGCTCCTCCACCAGCTCGCAGACATAGGGCAGCTCGTAGACCCGGCAACCGTTCTGGTAGACCGCGATGGGCTGGGCCGGGGCCTGCTCGAACCGGCAGCGATAATGGCGCACATAGCGCAGCACCTGGCCCGCGGGGATGCGGTCGTCGTCGGTCAGTTCGCCCGGCGAGAAGTCGTCCGGGCTGACATTCGCGCCGAGCACCTGCGGCACGGTGACGACCTTGTCGGTCGACGATGACGGTCCCTCCTTCTGATCGTAAAGCGACATGGGATCTCCCCCGTGGGCCGGCGCGTTTTGCGGTCGGGCTGCACCGGTTCAATAGGCCGAGAAAACGCGTCAGCCGCCGCTCAGCGTGTAGCGCTTCGTCTGGCGCTCGGCGTCGCAGCTCTCCTTCTCGTCGACCATGATCACCACATACATGCCCTCGCTCGCGCCGCCGCGCGGGGCGCGGGCGTTCACCGCGCTCCAGTCGGGCTGACAGGTGATCTGGTCGCAGCAGCAGCAGATGTGCCAGGCGCCGCGCATGCCCCAATTGTGCCAGTCATAGGGGGGCGGATTGGCGTTCGGGTTGAACTCGCCCTCGCATTCGATCCACACGAGGATGCCCGGCCCCTCCCGGCAGTTGGCCTTGCGCACGCGCACGGTGCTGCCGCCGTCGGTGACCTGCTTGTCGCCGAATTGGGTGTCGAAGGACGCTCGCACCCGCACATTGCGCACGGCACTCGAATAGGTGTCGATATCGACATCCTTCGTGGCCTTGTCCGCCTCGCCAGCTTTCTTGCCGGCTTTCTTGTCGTCCGTCTTCTTCGCCGTCTTCTCGTCCTCGCAGCAGGCGCAGTCGAAGGTGATCTCGAAGATGTGCGTGCCGACAGTCGTTGAGGAACTCGTCGGCGTATCTCCGTGCTTCCACCCCGAAACACGGGCTGTCCAGGTCGGCATGGTCCCCTCCATCCCCCGGTAGGACGCAGTATACACCAAAACCGTGCGAAATGCCGGCATGCCGGCCGGGAGGGGCGCCCGCCAACATTTTTTGGCCACGATCGCGCGCCAGCCTGATCCCTCGACAGGCTCCCCCACAGGCATCCGCCGGTCCACCGGCGGCGAAGGCTGTGTGCATTTTCGCAGCCGCCCGCTGCATATTCCGAACCCTGATCATCTTGGCAATGCGCCCCGGACGCGCAATGATCTGTGTTCGCGGGGGTGCTTATGAAATATGTTGCCTTGACATTCGCGACCGCACTCGGCCTGTCGACCGGCGCCTGGGATGGCGGCGAGCACACGACGGAACGGCTCGGCGTCTATGCCTCGATCCTCGGCCGGGCGGCCGCCTGCAACATCGACACCCAGCGCGACGCCGAACGGGTCGCGCAGTGGATCGACCGGGTCTCCGCGGGCGACCGGGATCGTTCGGTCCGCATGATCCTGTTCGCCATGGGGCTCGAGCAGCACGCCGAATCGCAGCGCTCGGGATACTCCATCGAGACCTGCACGGAAATCCGCAACCGCTACCAGGCGCTCGACCTGCCCTGAAGCGCGCGGAGCGTTTTGCTGGCCGCCGGTCCGGTGCCGTCCGCGCTCTCCGTCATCGCGCACCGTCCGTCATTCCGCACCGTCCGTCATCCCCGCGAAAGCGGGGATCCACAAGCAACCTCCCGAGATATGGATCCCCGCTTTCGCGGGGATGACGGAGAGAGGTCAGGCCGGATGACAAGGAAAGAGAGGCGGACGCGGCGACGAAGAGGCGAGCCGGTCCGGATGGCGAGGAAAGAGGGCCAGTCTGGACGATGAGGAGGGGGCCGGACCGTCGCGATCCGCGAGGCCGCTCGCAAAGCACTGCGGCGGGCGCTGGCGGCTACCGGCCCATATCCCTCAGCAGGCCGTCGAGGCCCGTGGCGAGGATGCGCACATCGAGCGAGCAGGCGACGAAGAGATAGCCCCAGTCGACATATTTCTGCGCGTCGGCGGCGGAGGTGGCGAGGATGCCCGGCGCCTTTCCGGCCTTGCGGATCGCGCCGGCGGCCTCGCGGATCGCCTCCTGGACCTCCTCATGGCCCGGATTGCCGAGATGGCCCATGGAGGCGGCGAGGTCGGAGGGCCCGATGAACACGCCGTCGACGCCGTCGGCCTGCGCGATCTCGTCGAGCCGCGCCAGGGCCCCGGCGGTCTCCACCTGGACCAGCACGCACATCTCGTCATTGGCCTTGTGGAAATAGTCGGCGATCCGGCCGAAGCCGCCGGCCCGCGTCGCGCTCGCCACGCCGCGCACCCCGGCGGGCGGATACCAGCAGGCCCGCGCGGCGTCCCGCGCCTCCTCCGCCGTCTCCACGAAGGGGACGAGCACGGTCTGCGCGCCGAGGTCGAGCACCTTCTTGATCAGCACGCGGTCGTTCCAGGGCGGGCGCACGGCGAGCGAGGCCGTTCCCCCCGAGGCCGCCTGGAGCAGGGGCAGGAGATCGGCCATCTCGACCGGGGAATGCTCGCCGTCGAACAGGATCCAGTCGAAGCCGGACTGCGCCAGGAGCTCGGAGACGAGCGGGCTGCACAGGCAGCTCCAGATGCCGAGCTGGACCTTGCCGGCACCGAGCGCGGCCTTGAAGGAGTTTCCGGAGATGTCCATGGCGCCTCGAGGGGTCTTGAGCGATGGATGGGCGGCGGGCAGGACGCCGTGCCGCATGGGGAAGGTGGCACGATCCTACCCACCCGGCCGGGCCGGAGGCAAGACGGAACGCCCCCCTCAACGCCCCCTGTTCGCCGGAGGGCTCACCGGTCGTGCAATCCCTTGCCGTCGAGGATTCTCGGCACGCATTTCTCGATCCGCGACAGCCGGGTCTTCGACTGCTTGGCCTGGGAGAAGTGGAGCGCGTACCCCCTCTGCCGCCCCGGCGTCAGGGCCTCGAACGCGGCCTTCAGGTCCGGGTCGCGGCCAAACCTCTCGGTGAGCTCGTCGGGCAGCACCGGTTTGTCCTTGCCGAAGTCCACCTTCCGGCCGGCCTTCTCCAGCGCGACGGCCTCGTGGACATAGCGCTTCAGGACGGGCTCCATCCCGGCGATCTCGGCGAGGCTCGCGAACCGGACCAGCCGCATCGAGCGCGAATTGTCGCCGGGCGCTGTGAGAATGCCGTCCGTGTCCTTCAAAAGCACGCCCTTGAAGAAGGACAGGGTGCAGCTCTCCTTCAGCGACCAGACGGCGGCGACGTTGCCGCCCTCGGCCGTGTAGCAGGGCGAGCGCCACTTGAACGTCTCGGTCACGGGGCAGTCGAGGAGGATCGCCCGCAGCGCCGCCATCTCGTCCCGCCACCTGTCCGCTCCGCCATAGAAGGCCTCGACCCTGGCATCCACCTCGTTCATCGCCGGCTCCCGCGACATGGCTTCGATCCGGCATGGATTGTGACGCAGCGCTTGTCCTCTGTCCACGGAGCATCGACGGCGGGGATCGCCAAGATCACTCACCGTTATGGCCTTCATCCCGATCGGTGATTGGACAGCCGTCCGGTTGCTGAACTCAACTTGTCGGCCAGAAGCCCGCGCAAGGGCTCGGGGGAGCGTGGGTTCGACATCGGACCCCCCGGAAGGAGGGCATCGCATTTGGAACAGCTTGCAACCGACACCGCCCGTGGCGGCGACGCAATCGACCGGGGGGCGCCCGCGCGCGGCGCGGCCGTCGCGTTCAGCGGGGTGACCAAGTCCTACGGCGCGTTTCACGCCCTGAAGGACTTCGAGCTCGAGATCCGGCCGGGAGAGTTCCTGACGCTGCTCGGTCCCAGCGGCTCGGGCAAGACGACATCCCTGATGCTGCTCGCCGGCTTCGCCTTTCCGAGCCGGGGCCATGTGCTGATCAATGGCCGGGACGTCTCCAAGGTGCCCTCCTATCGGCGCGATCAGGGCATCGTCTTCCAGAGCTATTCGCTGTTTCCCCACATGACCATCGAGCAGAACCTCGCCTTTCCGCTCGAGACGAGGGGCATGGCGCGCGGCGACATCGCCCGCAAGACGGCGGACGCCCTCACAATGGTCCGGCTGGACGGGTTCCACGGGCGGTATCCCGACCAGCTCAGCGGCGGCCAGCAGCAGCGCGTCGCGCTCGCCCGGGCGCTCGTCGCCGACCCGCCGCTTCTGCTGATGGACGAGCCGCTCGGGGCGCTGGACAAGAACCTGCGCGAGGAGATGCAGCTGGAGATCAAGCATATCCAGGAGTCGCTGAAGCTGACGGTGCTCTATGTGACGCACGATCAGGAGGAGGCCCTGACGATGTCGGACCGCATCGTCGTGATGAACGAGGGGCGGATCCAGCAGACCGGCACGCCGGTCGAGCTCTATGAGCGGCCGAAGACGCGCTTCGTCGCGGAGTTCGTGGGCGACGTCAACATCGTCCCGGGCCGGGTGGAGACCGCAGGGGCGCGCACATGCTTCAGGTCGGAGGACGGGGCCGTCGCCATGGCGTGCCCGCCGGGCTGGGCGCCGGACGGCGAGGCCCCCTCATGCGCCGCGGTCCGCCCGGAGAAGATCGCGATGGACATGGCCGCCGGGCCACAGGGACAGGGGCAGGAACGGGGCCACGAGCCCGAGCCGGGCCGCGTCCGGGTCGACGGCCGGATCCGCGAGGCCATCTATCTCGGCCAGATGACGCGCTATGTGATCGATGCGGGGCCCGCGCAGTTCGTCGCCAAGAGGATGTCCGGCCCCGGCGAGCGCCGGTTCCAGCTCCATGACGAGGTCACGCTGAGCTGGTTCGCCGACGATTTCGTGCCGCTGCGATAGGACCGCCGGCCGGGACCGACGAAAGGAAATGCCCATGACCACCGCCATTGCCGGGAGCAGCGCACGCGGGGCGTTCGCAGGCCTGTTCCAGCGCCTGGGGAGCCCGTCGGCGAGCTCCGCCCTGCTTGTCGTGCCCGCCGTCTGCTTCATCGCCGCCTTCTTCATCCTGCCGATGGGCGATCTGTTCCTCGCCAGCGTCGGCTATCCGGACATCACGCTTGAGAGCTACCGCCAGTTCTTCTCGCAGGGCGGCTATTTCCAGGTGCTTGTGAGAACCGTGACCGCCGGCTTCGCGGTCACCGGGATCTGTCTCGTGCTCGGCTTTCCCCTCGCCTACGCCATCGCCATGTCGTCGGGCGCGTGGCGGACGGTGATGCTGCTGCTGGTCGTCGTCCCCTATCTCACCAGCCTCCTGGTGCGGACCTATGCCTGGATCGTCATGCTCGGCGACGGCGGCGTCATCAACAAGACCCTCATCTTCCTCGGCCTGACGGACGCGCCGGTCCAGATCCTCTATACCTCGCTCGGGGCCTATATCGGCATGGTCCATATCATGCTGCCCTTCATGGTGCTTCCGATCCTCAGCGTCATGAACGGCCTGGACGAGCGCCTCGTGCCCGCCGCCAAGAGCATGGGAGCGGGGCCGGTGCGCGCCTTTGTCCGCGTGTTCCTTCCGCTCACGGTCCCGGGCATCAAGAGCGGATCCATCCTCGTCTTCATCCTGGCGATCGGCTTCTACATCACGCCGGCCGCCCTCGGCGGCCTGTCGGACGTGCTCCTGTCGCAGCTCATCGAGATCCAGGTTTCCCAGGCCATGAACTTTCGCCTGGCCGCTGCCGCAGCCTTCGTCCTGCTGCTCGTCACCGCCGGGTTCCTGCTGCTCTTCGGGGCCGATTTCACCTCCGCGCGCGGCGGCCTGATCGCGGGCGGGACGGACCGCCGGACAGCCGGGGTCGCGGCGATGGCCGCCAGCCTTGTGCGCAAGACGGTCTCGCGCGTCTCCGCGTCCACCGGCGTGGCGCGGGCGGCCTCCGGCCTCAGGCGGGCGGCGTGGCGCAGGGCGCTCTACCGCCGCGATCCGCTCATGCGGGTGCGCCCGGGCCTGGTCATCGCCTATGCGGCGGCCGGCCTGTTCTTCCTGATCCTGCCGAGCCTGATCGTGCTGGTCATGTCGTTCAGCAGCGATCCCTTCCTGTCCTTCCCGCCCTCCGGGCTGTCGCTGAGATGGTACGAGGACTTCTTCGCCGACCGCTCATGGACCTCCGCGCTGGGCCAGAGCGTCTTCGTGGCGCTCGCGAGCACGGCCCTGTCCTGCGGGCTCGGGATCATGGCGGCCTATGCGCTCGACAGGCACCCCCGCCTCGGGCGCTATATGATGCCGCTGCTGCTGGCGCCGATCATCGTCCCGATCATCGTCGTCGGCGTCGCACTCTATGGCGGCTTCGTCGACTGGGGGCTGATCGGCACGGATCTCGGCCTGATCCTCGCCCATACGCTGGGCGGCATAAGCTATGTCGTCATCATCGTCTGCGCCACGCTGGCCGGCTTCGACCGCCGCCTGGAGCGCGCGGCGCTGTCCATGGGCGCAGGCCCGGTCACGACATTCCGGCGGATCACCCTGCCGCTCATCCAGTACGGCATCGTCGCGGGCGCCATCTTCGCCTTCATCCATTCCTTCGACGAGGTGGTCGTGGCGACCTTCATCGGCGGCTTCGGCGAGAAGACGCTTCCCATGAAGATGTGGGAGGACATACGCCACCAGATCAATCCCACCATCGCCGCGGTCTCGACCATGCTGCTGCTGGTGCCGGTGCTGGGGCTGATCGGCCTGCGGTTCACCGCCGACCGCCGCAAATGACGCCGGCCTACTGCTCGAAGTGCCGGAGCAATTGCTCCCGGAGCCACCGGTGGGCGGGGACGTCGTCATTGCGCTCGTGCCAGAGCAGAGAGACGGAGTCCTCGTAGACCGGGATCGGCGGCCGCGTCGCATAGAGCTCGGACCCGTTTGGCGCGTTCAGGACGGTCTCGGTCGGCAGGATCGCGATCAGGTCCGTCTCGCAAAGCAGTTCCGGGGCCAGCGAGTAATGGTTGATCGTCAGGGCGATGTCCCGGTGCATGCCCCGGTCTGTGAGATATCTGTCGATCAGGCTGCGGCGCCCGGAGAGGCTGACCTGCAGGTGGCGCGCCTCCATGAACTTGTCGAATGTCAGCTTGCCCCTGGCAAGGGGATGGGCCCTGCGCATGGCGCAGACATAGGTGAGCGGCTTCAGGAGGATCGAGCGGATGCGGTCGCCCTGGTGGGGAATGACGCCCGCCGCCAGGTCGATCTGCCCCTCGGTCAGGCCGGGCACGACATTGTCCACCGTGTTCTGGTGCAGCACGATGGAGAGGCCCGGCGCCGTCCTGAACAGAGTGCCGGCCAGCGGGCGGATGAGCTCGGAGGCCACATAGTCCGACATGGCGATGCGGAACGACACCGTCGCCCTGGACGGGTCGAAGAGCGTCGGGTCGAGGGTCTGCGACAGCGACTGGATCGACGCGCGAACGGTCGGCCAGATCGCCTCCGCCCTGGCCGTGGGGACCACGCCGCCCGCGACCTTGAGGAAGAGATCGTCGGCCAGGACCTCGCGCAGGCGCTGGATGGAATTGCTGACGGCCGGCTGCGTCATGTTCAGCCGCACGGCGGCGCGCGTCATGTTCCGTTCCAGCATGACGACGTCGAAGATTCTCAGCAGATTCAGGTCTATATGCCGTCCCGCCACAGGCCTCGACCTCCCCTGTCGAGTGGATCGGCGCATCCTATCATTTGTTCCGCGAATGACAACGATACAGCATCATCATTAGACGAAATAACGAATGGCCGCCTAGCCTCCCCTTGGAACGGAACAGTTCAATGGGGAGAGCCATCATGAAACATACGACACGGCGGCAGTTCCTGGGAACCGGTGCGGCGCTTGCCGCATCCTCGGCCCTGCCATTGCCCGCGCTCGGCGCGGGAAGCGGCGGCGAGCTTCGCGTCCTCGTCGGCGGCGGCGACTGGGGCAAGGCCAATATCGCGGCCTATGTCGAACCCTTCCAGGAAGAGACGGGCATCCAGGTCACCGCCATCACCGACCAGGTGAACCTTGCCCAGGTGGAGCTGATGGCGCGGTCGGGCAACGTCACCGTGGATGTCATCAGCTATGGCCAGTCCGGCGCGGAGACGCTCGCCAGGAAGGGCGTTCTGGAGGATATCGACTATTCGCTCTATGGCGAGGACCAGCTCGCCGGGCTGACCGATTTCGCCAAGAAGCCGTGGGGCGTGGCCGCGCTGGTCTATTCCTATGTAATGGTGGTCAACACCAAGACCTTTCCCGACGGCGCGCCGCGCCCGCAAAGCTGGGCCGACTACTGGGATGTCGAGCGGTTTCCCGGCACGCGGACGCTGATCTCGGGGCGGTCCGGGACGGAAGGCCCGTGGGAGGAGGCGCTCATGGCCTCCGGCGTCGCGCCGCAGGATATCTACCCGATGGATATCGACCGGATCTTCGAGAGCCTCGACAGGATCAAGCCGCAGATCCGGCGCTGGTGGACCGTCGGGTCGGAAATCCAGCAGATCATGCATGACGGCGCCTTCGACGTCACCAACTCCTATGACGGCCGGGCCATGCTGCTCGTCAATCAGGGCGCGCCGCTGGAGATCGTGCGCAACGAGGCGAAGCTCAACTGGGACTACTGGATGATCCCCAAGGGCGGGCCCAACCTGGAGGCGGCGCAGCGCTTCATCCAGTTCGCCACCCGCGCCGACCGCCAGGCCGAATTCGCGCAGCTTATCCCCTACGGGCCGAGCAATCTCGACGCCTACCGGTCGATCCCGGAGGAGCGCGCGAGGCAGCTCGCGAGCCATCCCGACTATGTCGTGAACTCGGTGCCGATCCAGGCCTCCTGGTACAACGAGACGCAGGCGGACGGGCGCACCAATGTCGAACACCTCATCCAGCGGTGGAACGAATGGGTGCTGTAGCCGCCATGGACCTTCTCGACCTGGTGTGCCGGTCCGTCGAGCGGAAGGCGCCGGACCACATCGCGCTGAGCGACCGGGTCTGGGAGACGCCGGAGCTCAACTACGAGGAACGCCAGAGCAGCCGTCTGCACGCGGAGATGCTGCGGCGGAACGGCTTCACTGTCAGCGAGGGCACGGCGGGCCTCCCGACCGCCCTCCTCGGCGAGGCCGGCACAAGCGGTCCCGTCATCGCGTTCCTCGGCGAGTACGACGCCCTTCCCGCCCTCAGCCAGCAGGCGGGCCGCGCGGAGCGGATGCCGGTGGCCCATGGGGCGAACGGGCATGGCTGCGGCCACAACATGCTCGGCGCGGCGTCCCTGCTCGCCGCGGCCGCCCTCGGCGATTGCCTGCGGGAGGCCGGGCTGGAGGGGCGCGTGCGCTATGTCGGCTGCCCGGCGGAGGAAGGCGGCTCGGGGAAGAGCTTCCTGGTCAAGGCCGGCCTGTTCGACGATGTGGATGCCGCGCTGTGCTGGCACCCCTCCGCCTTCACGGGCCTGATCGAGGCGAACTCGCTCGCCTGCCTGGAGGCCGAGTTCGCCTTCGAGGGCCGGGCCAGCCATGCCGCCATGGCCCCGCAGGACGGACGCAGCGCGCTCGACGCCGTCGAGCTCATGAATGTCGGCGTCAACTATCTGCGCGAGCACATGCCGGTCAGCGCGCGCGTCCACTATGCCGTCGTCGATACCGGCGGTACGGCGCCCAATGTCGTCCAGCCCCATGCCCGCGTGCGCTACATCGTGCGCGGCGCGACGCTGGAGGAGATGTGGTCGCTCTTCGCGCGGGTCTGCGAGGTCGCCCGCGGCGCGGCGACGATGACGGAGACCTCGGTGACGTGGAAGCAGCTCAGCGGAGAGGCCAATCTTGTCGGCAATCCGACGCTCGAGGCGCTGATGCTCGACACGCTCACCCATCTGGGCGCCCCGCCCTTCGACGACGAGGACAGGGTCTTCGCCGCCGAGATCGGCCGGACCTTTCCCGACGGCCAGATCGACAGGGACTACCGGCGCAACGGCCTTTGCCGGAAGGATGGCGAGGTGCTGTGCACCGAGGTCTCCCCCCGGCAGCCGCATGTCCAGGGCTACGGCTCCACCGATGTCGGAACCGTCAGCTGGGTGGTGCCCACGGTCCAGTGCAAGGTGGCGTGCTATGCGGCGGGGACGCCCGGCCATTCCTGGCAGCTCGTCGCGCAGGGCAAGTCCGGCGCCGCCCACAAGGGGCTCGTCCATGCCGCCAAGGCCATGGCCGGCCTCGCCTTCCGTCTTCTGGCCGAGCCGTCGCGACTGGACCGCGCGAAGGCCGACCATGAGGATTTCGCGAGCCGGGAGACGTTCCGGAACCCCGTCTCGGACGTGACCGACCCGCCCTACGCAAGCCAGTGACCTCCCGCCGCCGGACCGCCCGCGCTGATCGCGGGACGTGCCGGCCGGCATCCGACAGACCCGATGACACAAGGCCCCTCGCGCCGGCTGCCGGCCGGAGGGCCGCGTACACCCCGCCGGCCGCGCTTTCCCATGCGGCTTCGATGACAAGGAGAGAGGATCCGACCATGCCCGCCTTCGAGATATCCGAATACAAGACACGCGTCAGAAACCTCCACGAGCTGATGGATGCGGCGGGCATGGACGCGCTGCTGGTGCTCACCGAATCCAACATCAACTATCTCACCGGATACGAGGGCTATTCGGACTATGTGCCCCAGGCGGCCCTGGTCACGCTGGATACCGACACCCCCGCCCTGATCCTGAGAGAGATGGACATCCATTGCGCGACGGCGACCTGCTGGCTGCCCGACGGCCACATCCTGGCCTATCCGGAAGCCCTGATCGCGTCGGCCTCCGGCTCGCCCTGGACGCATATCGCGCAGACCGCCTCAGGGCTCGGCGCGTCGGGGCGGATCGGCTGCGAACTGACCGCGACCGGCTTCGGCGTCAAGCAGCATGCCGAACTCGGGGCGGGGCTGGGCACCGCCTCCCTTGTCGACGCCGACGGGCTGGTCTCGGTGCTGAAGAAGACGAAGTCGGACCGCGAGCTGGCCTATCAGGAGGAGGCCGCGCGCATCGTGGACCGCGCGATGCTGGACGGCATGGCCGCGATCCGGACCGGCGCGCGCGAATGCGACGTCGCCGCCACGATCATGCAGCGCCTGTGCGCCGGCACGCAGGAGGTTCCCGGCGGCCCGACGAAGACGCCCACCATGCCGGTCGCGCCCGTCGCCAACGCGCCGCATCTGAAGTGGACCGACGGGTCCTATCGGGGCGGGCTGCAGACCAATTTCGAGCTCGGCGCGTTCCGCCACCGCTATTGCTGCGCGCTGTCGAGAACCGTGTTCCTGGGCGAGCCGCCGAAACGGCTCCGCACCGTTCACGATGCCGTGCTGGACGGCTTCCTCGCCGCCTTCGAGGCGCTCAGGCCCGGCAAGACCTGCGGGGATGTCGCGCGGGCGTTCGACAGCCGCTTCTCGCGACACGGCGTCCGCAAGGAATCGCGCATCGGCTATTCGCTCGGCATCGACTGGGCGGATGGCGGGGCGAGCCTGCAGCCGGACGACGAGACGGAGCTGGTCCCGGGCATGGTGTTCCATCTCATCATCGGGATCTGGGAGCCGGAGGACGGCTATGTGTTCAGCGAGACCGTCAAGATAACCAAGGACGGACCGGTCTCCCTGACCGAGCTGCCCAGAGAGCTCTTCGTCAAGGATGCCTGACGGGACCAACCGCCGAAAGGACACGAGAATGTTTCCCCTGACCCGCGACCAGCAGGCTCTCCAGGCGCGTGCCGCCGCGCTCTCCGACGATCATCTGCGGCGGCGCGCCTGCGAGGTGGATCGCAGCGAACGCTACCCCTTCGACACCGTCGAGACGCTCGTGGAGGCCGGGTTCATGGGGATGACCGTTCCGGCCTCCCTCGGCGGCCGGGGGCTCGGCGCGCTCGACGCGGTGCTCGTCATCGAGCAGCTCGCCCGCAATTGCGGGGTCTCCGCGCGCATCGCCGTGGAGGCCAATATGGGCGCCGTCGGCGCGGTCATGGCCTATGGCACCGAGCGCCAGAAGCAGAAGGTGGCCGGGCTCGTCCTTGCCGGCGACAAGCCCGCCATCTGCATCACCGAACCCGATGCGGGCTCGGCGGCGACGGAGATGCGCACGACGGCGAGGCGGACCGGCGGCGGCTATATCCTGAACGGCACGAAGCACTGGATCACGGGCGGCGGCGTGTCGAGGACCCATCTCGTCTTCGCCCGGATCGCGCAGGAGGACGGGACCTCCGATATCGGCGGCTTCCTGGCCTTCCGGGGCGAGACGGACGGCCTGCGCATCGGCGAGCGGGAGCCGGCGATGGGTCTGCGCGGCATTCCGGAGACGCGTGTCCATTTCGACGACATGTTCGTTCCCGACGACATGGTCATCCCCCGCCCGGACGGCGCCTCCTCGCGCTTCGCGGCGCTGATGGGCGCCTATAACGGCCAGCGCGTGGGCGCGGCCACCGTGGCGCACGGCATCGCGCAGGGCGCCTTCGAGCTTGCCTGCGACCACGCCCGCGAGCGCCGCCAATTCGGACGCCCGATCGCCGAATTCCAGGGGCTGCAATGGATGCTGGCCGACATGTCGGTCGCGCTGGCCGCCTCCCAGGCGCTGATCTACAAGGCCGCGTTCAATGCGGGCAGCGGCTTTCCGGACATGCGCGAGGCCGCGCAGGCGAAGATCCTGGCCTCGGAGACCGCAATCTCGGTGACCAACGACGCGCTGCAGATCCATGGCGCCATGGGCTATTCGCGCAACCGCCCGCTGGAGAGGATGGTGCGCGACGCCAGGATGTTCACCATCGGCGGCGGGACGGTGCAGATGCTGCGCAACCAGGTCGCCTCGTCCATTCTCGGACGGAAGTTCCGGCAGGACAGGCCGTGATCGTGTGAGCTCTTGCGGCCTATCCGCGCCGCCGGAGCTCGCTCGGCGTCGTCTGCCACACCCTGCGCATGGTCGCGGTCATGTGGCTGTTGCTGTTGAAACCGGAGAGTCTGGCGATCAGGCCGAAGGGCATGTCGCTCGCGACGATGAGGTCGCGCGCGCGGCCGAGACGCGCCGCGAGCAGGAACTGGTGGGGCGGCTGGCCGGTCGTGCGGCGGAAGGCCCGCAGGAAGTGGCTCGGCGACAGCCCCGCGATCCGCGCCATGTCGCTGACCGAGATCTTCTCCGAGAGGTGGGCCTGGATATAGTCGTTCACCTCCCGCCACGCGCCGGCGGCCAGACCGCCCTTGACCACGCCCGGTGGGCGCGCCCTGACGGACGAGTACTGCCGGAGGAGATAGATCCCGAACACGGTCAGGAGGCTGTCGATACAGTCCTCGTTGGCCATCTCGCCGCGCAGGACCTCGTCGCGGATGAGGTGCGCGAGCATCAGGCCCCGGTCGTCGACATGGCCGAGCCTCGGGGGCATGAGTTCGAACGTATCGGTCTCGAACTCCAGCCCGGCGAGCCTGGTCAGCCGCGCATCGTCCATGGCCACCAGAAGGTTCTCCTTGGCCACCCGCCAGCGTGCGAACAGCTCCGCGCCGGCCGGAACGAGCTCCACGGAACCGACGGGCGCGGTGCCGATCGCCCTGCGGTCGCTGTTCAGCGCGATCTCCCGGCCGGGCTGGGTGGAGAACATGATCAGGGCCATGTGGGATGGCGCGATGAACGCGATCTCGTTGGGCCCGGTCTGCGTTCTGGTCACCGCGCCGGTCGGCCCCTCGAACTTGCTTCCCCAATGATCCGGGATGTCCTTGAGCAACCCTCCCATTCCGCCCCTCCGGGTCAAGTCTTGTTCATTGCCGGCACCGCCGTTCCCCTTAAGACGTCGCCATAAAGATACAGCATATTGTCAAAAACTCATCGGGCAATGGTTTTACCGCGGCGTTATACAATATTCCCGAGCCCGGAGAGATCGCGTGCGCCCGCGAAAATCTCTCTTCGTGCGGAGCACATCCCTGTGGCAGGCTGACCGGGACGGTCCGGGCCAGCTATTCGGGGGGAATGACTTGAACACGGCGGATGTCTCCGATCTGATCCTTCACGTGCTCTTCATCGTCGCGATCGTCGCGGAGGCGATGACGGCGGCCCTGGCGGCCGGCCGGCGGAGCATGGACTGGGTGGGTGTCTTCCTGCTGGGCTGCGCGACCGCGCTCGGCGGAGGGTCCGTGCGCGACGTGCTGCTCGATCACCATCCCCTGACCTGGGTCCAGCATCCGTCCTATCTGATCATCACGGGCGGGGCCGCGCTCGCCACGATCGCGATTGCGCGCATCGTGCACCATCTGCGCCGCCTGTTCCTGTTCCTCGACGCGGTGGGGCTAGTGCTGTTCACCATCATCGGCTGCAATGTCGCGACCGATCTCGGCATGCCGTTCATCGTCGTCATCGCCTCGGGCATGATCACCGGATGCGTCGGCGGCGTCATCCGCGACATTCTCTGCAACGATATCCCGCTGCTGTTCCGCACCGAGCTCTACGCGACGATCTCGGTGGTCACGGGCACGCTCTATGTGACCGGGCAGTGGATGGGCCTCGACCACGGCGTGGCGACATTTACCGCGATGGCGGTCGGCCTGGCCCTCAGATTGCTGGCCCTGCGCTATGGCTGGAGCATGCCGAAATTCGTCTATACCAGCGACCTCCACTAGCTTGCCCCGCTCCCGGAGACCCGCGCCGGACCGCCGCGGCCGCCGGCCCCACCCAACAACAGTTGAGTTTTATTGACTATTCAATCCAAATTTCGATTATCAAAATCCGATCATATCCCCAGAACATCTTTCAAAAAACGACCATGACTTCGGATTACCATAGAAATTATTTGCGATGACCCCTGTCTTGGATATTCTTTACGGGCATCCATGAGGCGTATACGGGGAAAGCTCTGTATAAGGGGCGCCCACCCCGTCTTGCCGATCCGATATGACGTGAAGAAGGGGAATCAACCAATGGTTCGAAAGATGATCGGAGTTTTCGCGGTGGCAGGCGTTCTGGCGTCTTCTGCCATCGCGCTCGCCCCGACACAGGCCAGGGCGCATCACAACCACACGGGGTCTGTCGTGGGGGCTCTGGTTGGCGGTGCCGTGCTGGGCGCGGCGCTCAGTTCCACGAAGAAGAGCCATCCCAGGGCCAAGTATTACTATTACGGCGCCTATCCCCCGCCGCCGCCACCGGTCTACTATCCGGCCTATCCGGCACCGCAGCCCTGTGGCTATGCGCCCTATCCGCCCTGCCGGCGCTGAGCGCGCGCTATCCGCAATCGACTGACTGACGAACCGACCCGCGGCAAGTGCGACGTCCCTCACTTGTCCCGCGCCGAATTTTGGGGAACCGAAGAATGCACAAGCTTTCACCTCTTCTCGCGGCGGCCGCCCTGCTCGGCTCCGCCGGCCTCGCGCAGGCCAAGGACGCGATCCAGGAAGCCGAGGGCGCGGCAGCCCCGCATCCGGCCGTCTGCACCTTCGAAAAGGCCGTTCTGTGCAAGGACGCGTCGACCTGCGAGCCGACGGACAATCTCGGCGACCTGCCGCTGCCGGCCCGCTTCCTCTTCCATTTCGAGAAGCGCATCATCGCCGCGACCGGTCCGGGCGGACTGCCGCATATCACGACGGTCCGCGCCCTGGCCCAGGCGGGCGACAGCCTCGTCATGCAGGGGGTCAGCGGGCCCGTGGGCTGGACGATCCAGAGCTCGATGAGCAGTGGCGAGACGACCTTCGTCACCGCATCCGACCATACGGTCCTGACCGCGTTCGGCACATGCAAGTCCGCCGAGAGCGGGGAGTGATCCGGGGCCTGCCAAGGCCGCCGCACCCTGCCCCGTGAGATACGGCAGAGACCTTCAAGAAGGGCGACGGGCGATGTCGAGACGATATCCGCCCGCGCCCCGGATACCAGCCTCGTCCGGGCCGCAGCGGTCCCGGAGAGGTCCGGGGCCGTGGCCGTCACGGATCGCCGCGCACCCCGCCGGCCGCCGGCAACACGCCGCGCGCGACCAGCAAGTCGCCGATCCAGCTCTGGAACACCTTGATGCGCGCGGGCAGATTGCGGCGCCTGGCGTAAAGGAAGGACAGCGGCATGGCCGGCGGGCGGTATCGCTCCAGGACATCGACGAGCGCCCCCTCCGCCAGCAGGTCGCGAACGTCGAATTCGGGGATCTGGATCAGCCCCAGGCCGGCGCGGGCCGCGGCGATATAGGCCTCCGCATTGTCCACCGTGACCAGGCTTCCCATCGGCACGGCGCGGACCGCCCGTCCGTCGGCATACTCCCATTCCGCCCCCGGGAACGGTGCGCGAACGGCGTAGTTCACCATATGGTGGCGCGGCAGGTCGCCGAGCCCCTCGGGGGTGCCGTAGCGGGCGAGATAGTCCGGGCTCGCACAGTTGATCAGCGCGATGTCGCCCAGCTTGCGGCACACCAGAGCGGAATCGGCCAGCTCGCCGACCCGGATGACGCAATCCACACCCTCCCCGACCATGTCGACCATGCGGTCGGTCGTGCTCAGCTCCAGATCGAGACGCGGATGCGCGGCCAGGAAGCCGGGCAAGGCCGGGATCACGATCCGGCGCCCGATCCGGCTCGGCATGTCGACACGCAGGCGGCCCGTCGCCTGGGCCGGGCGCGGGCGGAACATCCGCTCGCTGGCCTCGACCGCCTCCACGAGCTCCCGCGCCGTCTCGAGAAACCGCAGGCCGTCATGGGTCGGCGTCACCCGGCGTGTGGTGCGGTGGATCAGTTGCGTCCCCAGCCGGTCCTCCAGCGCCTGGATGACCGTGGACACGGTCGAGCGCGGCATGTTCATCGCTTCCGCCGCCCTGGAGAAGTTTCCGCTCTCCATCACATGGATGAAGACCTGCATCTGGCGAACCTTGTCCATGGCCTCGATTGTTCGAATTTTTCGACAGGTGATGTCAAGTGCGCCCGGTTTATCCAGTCACGGCCATCAATATCCTGTCCTTACTCACGAACACCCCTCTGCTGGCCCAGCACCATCACGGAAAGGACCCGAACATGCCGGCGAACACGAACGGTCTCCAGGACAAGGTCGTCCTCATTGCCGGGGGCGCGAAGAATCTGGGCGGCCTTCTCGCCCGCGATCTTGCCGGCCACGGCGCGAAGGCTGTGGCGATCCACTACAACAGCGACGCCACCCGGCCGGCGGCCGAGGAGACCGTCGCCACCGTCGAGGCCGTGGGCGTGGAGGCCGTCGCCTTCCAGGCCGACCTGACGACGGCGGGCGCGGTGGAAAAGCTCTTTGCCGACACGGTCGCCGCGGTCGGCAGGCCGGATATCGCCGTCAACACGGTCGGCATGGTGCTCAAGAAGCCCATGGCGGAGATCACCGAGGACGAGTTCGACACGATGAGCGCGGTGAATGCGAAATCGGCCTTCTTCTTCCTCAAGGAGGCCGGCCGGCACGTCAATGACGGCGGCAGGATCTGCACGCTCGTGACCTCGCTGCTCGGCGCCTATACGCCGTTCTATGCGGCCTATGCCGGGCTGAAGGCGCCGGTCGAGCACTTCACCCGCGCCGCCTCCAAGGAGTTCGGCGAGCGCGGCATTTCCGTGACGGCGATCGGGCCGGGGCCGATGGACACCCCGTTCTTCTATCCTGCCGAGGGCGAGGACGCGGTGGCCTATCACAAGACGGCGGCGGCGCTTTCGCCGTATTCGAAGACGGGGCTGACGGATATCGCGGATATCGTGCCCTGGATCCGCTTCCTCGTGTCCGATGGCTGGTGGATGACCGGGCAGACCATTCTCGTCAATGGCGGCTACACGACGAAGTGACACGCACGGCCATGGCGGCGGCAACCGCCATTGCGCCATGGCCGCCCCCCGTTTCCGGCTTCTGGAGAGGAAAGCGCACGATGCATACGGTTCTTGTCATTCTGGGCGGTCTGGTGCTGCTGGCCCTCACCGTCCTTCTCGCCCGCCTGACGGGTCGACCGGTCCGCAGCCTGCTACCGGCCTTCGTCGCGGTCTGGTTCGTCTGTGCCGCGATCAATATGTGGATCGGCATTGCCGGGGCCGGCTACTCCTTCCTGGAGGAGCTGCCGATCTTCGCGGTGATCTTCGTCGTGCCGGTGGCGGTCGCGCTGTTCCTCGCCCGGAAACGGTGATCCCGTGTCCGCACGGCACGCCCTCATGAACACCCGCCGCGCCCCGGGACCGCGCCGTTTCGGCGAACACGGCCTTCGGGGTTAGGCTGACGGCCAAGGACGACACACCGGACCGGCATCGCACCATGAGCCAGACCCTTCTTGCCCGCCTCGTTCCGACGGACGCCCTGCGTGACCTGCCCGAGGGCGAGACGCCCCGCGTCACCAATATGGAGCTGTTCTTCGACCTCGTTTACGTCTTCTCGATCATCCAGCTCTCGCATTTCCTGCTGGCGCACCAGAGCTGGCTCGGAGCGCTGGAGGCCGCGACGCTGTTCGCCGCGGTCTGGTGGGGCTGGAACTACACCGCCTGGGCGACCAACTGGATCGACCCCGATCACCGCAATGGCCGGCTGCTCATGGTGGCGCTCATGGCCTGCGCGCTTCTCATGGCGATTGCGATGCCGTCGGCCTATTCCGACCGGGCGGGGCTGTTCGTCGGCGCCTATGTCGTCATGGGCCTGCTGCGCGCCGGCTACATGGCGCTGGCGTTCCGCGGCCGGCGGATGGGGCGCAACTATGCCCAGCTCGGGGCCTGGAGCGGCCTGTCCGGCCTGTTGTGGATCGCCGGCGTGATCTGGCCCGAAGCCCGGGTCGGCCTGTGGCTCGCCGCCGTCCTGGTCGATTATGCGGCGCCCTATGCCGGCTTCTGGCTGCCCGGCGCCGGCTCTACGCCGATGGAGTCCTGGCCGCTTCGCGGCGCCCATCTCCTGGAGCGCAACCAGCAGGTCTTCATCATCGCGCTCGGCGAATCGATCCTGCTTCTCGGCGCCATGCTGGTCAGCCAGCCGCTCGGCGTGCCGGTGGTCCTGGCCGCGGCGACCGGCTTTCTCATCATCGTCGCCTTCTGGTGGCTCTATTTCATCCACACCACGGAGACCGGCGAGCACGCCTTCGTCCAGGCCTCCGACCATACGCGCATGGCGCGCGCGGGGCTTGCCTATGCGCATGGCATCATGGTGTGCGGCGCGATCGTCGTCGCGGTCATGATCGAGCAGATCGTGGCCCACCCCGCCGAGGCGGCCCACCTCCCGACCGTCCTCGCCGCCGGGGCCGGGCCGGTCCTGTTCCTGGCAGGCAGTGCGCTCTTCCACCGGACGATGGCGAAGCGGGTGCCGCTGCCCTATCTCCTCGCGGCGGCGGCGATTGCCGCCTGGTGCGCGGCCGCCGTCTCGCTGCACCTGTCCGGATTGTCGCTGGGGCTGGGCGTGCTCCTGGTCCTGCTGGCGCTGTCCGCCGGCGTCCGGCAGCCCCGGCACGAAGGGTAGACGGATGGACCGCGCGGACCGTTCCCGCACACGCGGCGTCGCCACCACCGGCGCGCTGCTGGCGGCGATCCTGATCCACAACCTGACCTATCCGCTGTCGGCCGCCGGGGGCGCGTGGCCGGCCCTGTTCTATCTCTTCTATGCCACGATCTTCGTGGCCGGGACCTGGGCGCTGAGCGCCAGCCGGGCATATCGCCTCGGCGCGGCCCTGTCCGGCCTCGCGGTCTTCCTCGCCGGGCTGGTCAATTCCTACGCGCCGGGCCCGGCGGCAGCGCTCGCGGTCTATCTGACCTCCATGGCCTATCACGGCGTCATGATCGCCGTCCTCGCGCGCTACACCTTCCAGGCGCGGACCGTGATGACGGATGTCGTGCTGGCGGCGACGTCGCTCTATCTCGTCCTCGGCTCCGCCTTCTCGGCGGTCTTCGCGACCATCGAATGGCTGGCGCCGGGATCGTTCGCCACCTCGTCCGGGGCCGCGATCACATGGCAGCAGATGATCTATTACAGCTATGTCACGCTGACCACGGTGGGCTATGGCGACATCACGCCGACCGGCTTCTATGCCCAGGCCTTCGCCGCCTTCGAGGCGATCCTCGGCGTTCTCTACACCGTTCTCCTGCTGTCGCGCCTGGTCGGGCTGCATGCGGGCGAGGCAGACCGCGGCTGACCGCCGCCGCCAAACCTCACGGCCGGAGGAGCAGGCTGCCGACCGTGCCCCCGGCCTCGAGCTCGGCATGGGCCCTTGCGGCGTCTGCCAGCGGGTATTGCCCGCCGATATCGGCAAGGATGCCGGCCCCGAACGCCTCGATCACCGCGTCGGCGGCACGGGCATAGCGCTCCCGGTCGGACGCATAGGCCATGACGCTCGGCTTCGCCAGGGAGGCGGTTCCGAGGCTCTCGATCCCGACCGGCGGCACCGGCCCCGCCACCCAGCCGATGCTGGCGACGGCGCCGAAGGGACGCACCGCACGCAGCGATTGGCCAAGCATGTCCCCGCCAATGCCGTCGATCGCGAAGTCGACCCCGTTTCCGCCGGTCAGATCGGCGACCTCGCGGACGATATCCGCGTCCCGGCCGACAATGACATGATCGGCGCCGTTGCGACTGGCGACCGCCGCCTTGCGCTGCGTGCTCGCGGTGCCGATCACGGTGGCCCCGAGATGCTTCGCCCAGCGCGTCAGCATCACGCCGAGCCCGCCCGCCGCCGCGTGAACGAGCAGCACCGACCCCTCGCCGACCGGATAGCTGACGGTCAGGAGCATATGCGCGGTCAGGCCGCGCAGCATGGAGACCGCCGCCGTCTCCAGGGGGATCTCGTCGGGCAGCCCGACCGCCCGCCAGGCCGGCAGGAGCCTCGTCGAGGCATAGCCGCCCGGCACTCCGGCATAGGCGACGCGGTCGCCGACCCGCACCCCGTCGACACCGGGCCCGACCGCCTCGACGATGCCCGCGCCCTCGACCCCCGGGACACGCGGCTCCGGCAGCGGATAGAGCCCGGTTCGATGGTAGATATCGATGAAATTGACGCCGGCGGCGTGCAGGCGCAGGCGAATGTCGCCCGGACCGGGCTCCTGCGGCGCGATCTCCACCGCCTCCAGCATCTCCGGCCCGCCGGGCTCCCTCATGCGTATCTGGATATCCATGGCTTCACCTCCATCTGACAGGTGCGATGATGGAGGCGGTCTCCATGATGGAAAATTCCCTTTATTCTCCCAACAAATGGGAGAATATTGACAGATGGACTGGGAGAACCTGCGCCATTTCCTAGCCTTCGCGACCCATGGCTCCCTCTCGGGCGCCGCCCGGGCGCTGGGCGTCGAGCATGCGACGGTCGCCCGCCGGATCGCGGCGCTGGAGGCGCATCTGTCCATCAAGCTGGTCGACCGGCGGGGGCGGCGGCTGATCCTGACGCCCGACGGGGAACGGATCTCGGCGATTGCCCATGCGATGGGGGCCGACGCGGACGCCATCGAGCGCGCCGCCGCGGGAACGCGCGCGGAGGTGAGCGGGGAAATCGCCATCAGCGCGCCCCCCTCCTTCACGGCCGCCCGGCTCGTCGCGCCGCTCGCGGCCCTGCAGAAGCGCCACCCCGGGCTGAGGATCCGGCTGATCGGCGAATCCCGCAGCGCGGCGCTGGAGAAGCGCGAGGCCGATATCGCGATCCGGCTCAGCCGCCCCGAAGAGGGCGAGCTCACCATCGTGAAACTGGCGGTCATGACGTTTCGCCTCTATGCCAGCCGCGCCTATCTCGCCGAAACGCCGGAGCGCGACTGGACCTTCATCGGCTATGACAGCGCCATGGCCCTCGCCCCCCAGCAGGTGAAGCTGCGCGACATCGCGGCCGGCAGGCCGATCACCCTCACCGCGAGCACGGCGGAGATCCAGCTCGCGGCGGTCCGGGCGGGCGTCGGAATCGCGATCCTGCCGGACTTCCTGACCGAAGGCGACGCCACGCTTCAACGCGTGAGCGCGGACGATGCCGTCTTTCGCCGCGACGTCTGGCTGGCCGTTCATTCCGACATGAAGGCCGCGACCGGCATCCGCACCGTCATCGAGGCCCTGAAAGCGGCGTTCGCGGCATAGGACACCGCGATGGCGCAGATCGCCGGTGGCGGCAGGGAACGGGGCCGCCCCTCCCCTCCTCTTGAAAAAATTCAGCGCCCTGTCGATCCCGCCGGCGCCCGTTCGTCGTATGGGCAGGAGGACCAAGGGTGGCCTCCCTCATTCATGGGAGAAAGACAATGCGTGTCATGGTTTTCGTGAAGGCGACGAAAGACTCCGAAGAGGGCGTCATGCCGTCGTCGGCGCTGCTGGAGGAGATGGGCAGGTACAACGAGGAGCTGGTGAATGCCGGCATCATGCTGGCCGGCGACGGTCTGAAGCCCTCCTCGCAAGGCAAGCGCGTGGCCTTCGACGGGCCCGGGCGCGCCGTCATCGACGGGCCGTTCGCGGAGACCCGCGAGCTGGTCGCCGGCTACTGGCTGTGGGAGGTGAAGGACATGGCGGAGGCCGTGGAGTGGGTCAAGCGCTGCCCCAATCCGATGCCGGGCCCGAGCGAGATCGAGATCCGCCCGGTGTACGAGCTCTCCGACTTCGAGGAGATCATGACACCGGACGCCGAGGCGATCCATGGCCGGGTTCAAGACAAGACCAAGAACAAGTGAGCCCATGCGGGGCCCGGCCCCTGAAGCGCGGCGCTTTCGAACCGGAAAAGTGGTCTCCACTTTTCCTGAAAGCGCTATAATCCGGGCCCATGGCGGCGAGCGAGACGCACAAGGCAATCGAGACGGTCTTCCGGATCGAGCGGGCGCGGCTCGTTGCGGGGCTCGCCCGGCTGGTGCGCGATATCGACCAGGCGGAGGAGCTGGCGCAGGATGCGCTCGTGACGGCGCTCGGCGAGTGGCCCAAGACCGGCATCCCGGACAATCCCGGCGCCTGGCTGATGGCCACGGCCAGGCGCCGGGCCATTGACGGCTTCCGCCGCGACCGGATGCTCGCGCGCAAGCATGCCGAGATCGGCCGCGACCTCGAGGAGCGGGCCGGCGAGACCGCCGACGCCATCGAGACGGCGCTCGACGACGACCTCGGCGACGAGCTCCTGGGCCTGATCTTCGCCGCCTGCCACCCGATCGTGTCGCCGGAGGCCCGCGCGGCGATCACGCTGCGCCTGATCGGCGGGCTGACCACGGACGAGATCGCCCGCGCCTTCCTGTCGAAGGAAGCGACCATCGCGCAACGCATCGTCCGGGCCAAGAAGACGCTCCGCACTGCCGGCCTGACCTTCGCGGTGCCGCGCGGCGAGGACCGGAGAGACCGCCTCGCCTCCGTGCTGGAGGTGATCTATCTGATCTTCAACGAGGGCTATGCGGCGACCGCCGGCGAGGACCTGATCCGGCCCGCCCTGTGCGCGGAAGCCCGGCGCCTGGGCCGCATCCTGGCCGCCGCGCTCCCCGAAGAGCCGGAGGTCTTCGGCCTTGTCTCGCTCATGGAGATCCAGGCGTCGCGCCTTGCCGCGCGCACGGGCCCGGACGGCGCGCTCGTCCCGCTGACCGAGCAGAACCGCGCCCACTGGGACCGGTTGCTGATCCGCAGGGGCCTCGCCGCCCTCGACCGCGCCGAGGCGCTGGGCGGCGCCGCCGGACCCTACGCCCTTCAGGCCGCGCTCGCCGCCTGCCATGCCAGGGCCCGCGCGGCGGAAGACACCGACTGGAAGAAGATCGCGGCGCTCTACGACACGCTGCGCGAGGTCATGCCCTCGCCGGTCGTCGATCTCAACCGGGCCGTGGCCCACAGCATGGCCTTCGGCCCGGAGGCCGGCCTGGCGCTCCTCGGCGAGATCGAACGGGCCCCGGCGCTCAACGGCTATGCGCCGCTTCCCGCCGCGAGGGGGGATTTCCTCTTCCGGGCCGGCCGGCTCGCCGAAGCCAGAGACCAGTTCGGGCGCGCGGCGGCCCTCACGCGCAACGCACGCGAGAAGGCCTTCCTTCTCCAGCGCGCGACGGCCTGCGGACGCTGACGGCGGACGGACGGCCGAAGCTCACGCCCTAACCGGCGCCATCCCTTGCGGACCGCCGTGCCTCCTGCCTCGCGGCGCTGTCTGCATGCAGGCCCCGCAAGGCTTCATGGGGCATTGCAGACATCCACCCAGGTGGCGCCGACAAGCTCTGCAAACCGTTCGGGCGGGATGCGGATGGCCGCATGGGTCGAGCACGCTGCCGTCACCACCTCGTCGAAGCGTTTCAACTGAACATCGAAGAACACCGGCAAAGGCTTGGCGAGGCAAAGCGGAGTGATGCCACCCACCGGATGACCGGTAATCTCGGCGGCCTCCGGCCCCGGCATCATCCGGCCCTTGCCGCCGAGCGCGTCCTTGACCTTGCGGTTGTCGAGCCGCGAGTCGCCGCAGGTCACGACGATCATCGCATCGCCGCCGACCCGCAGCGTCAGTGTCTTGGCGACCTGGGCAGGCAGAACCTTCCACTCGCGCGAGATGTAGTCGGTCGTATGCGCTTCGGGCAGTTCGACGAGCTCAAGGTCCGGCGCGTGCTCGGCCAGATATTTCCGCACTGCTTCGGGCGTCACGGCTGTCCTCCTGTCATGTTGCGAAGTCCTGCGATCATGCGGCGATCGAATTGCAGAGGCGGCCAACGCCCTCGATCTCGATTTCGATCGTATCGCCCTGGGTCACCGCCTGCGTCTGGCCCGGCGTTCCGGTGAAAATCACGTCGCCGGGCATCAGCGTCACGAATTGCGAGACATAGCTGAGCAGCTTGTCGGGCGAATAGACCAGTTCGCTGGTGGACGAATCCTGGCGCAGATCGCCATTGACCCACGTGCGCAGACGCAGATCGGAATAGTCGAGCCCCGTGACGATGGCCGGCCCCATCGGACCGAAATTGTCGGAGCCCTTGGCACGGAACCATTGCAGGTCGTTCAACAGCCATTCACGGTCGACGAGATCGTTGCAGATGGAAACGCCGAAGACGTAGTCCCTGGCCTCGGCTTCGCCGACACGGCTCGCCTTCTTTCCGATCACAAGCGCCAGTTCACCCTCGAAATGGACATTGGTCGCGCCGTCCGGAAAGACGATATCCGCGCCGTCGGGGATCAGGCTGGTGGGAAACTTCGCGAAAATCACCGGTTTGGTCATGTCGAGCGGCTTGCCGCCCGGAGCGGTGAAGCCGCCTTCCGCCGACGCCACGAATTGCTGATGGCTGGCATAGTTCAGGCCGACCGCGATGACCTTGGACGGCTCGCATGGAACCAGCAGATGCACGTCCTCCAAGCGGAAGGTCGCGCCCGTAGGAGCGGCTCCCTCGTAGATCGAGCCTTCGAGCTCCTCGATCGCGCCATCCTTCCAACGGCCATAGGCGGTGCGCCCGCCGGTTTCGAACCGGACATATTTCTGGATTTCGGTCTGTGACGCCATGTCTTCAGCCTTCCTTCGACATCGTTTGTGCCGGACGAACCGGCGATAATCGCCAAAGCTAGGAAAGGCGCCGCAGACGGTCTTGAACGATTGTGCGTGAAGAGTCTTTTGGGGGAGGCGCGGCCTGCCGGGATCAGGGGGTCCGGTTGGCCAGCCTCCACTGGCGCGGCGACATCCCGAAGGCGTCGCGGAACCGCCTGGTCATGTGGCTTTGATCGGCAAAGCCTGCATCCAGCGCGGCCTCGGCCAGGGGCATGCCGGCCTCGAGCCGATCGCGCGCATGTTCCAGTTGCCGCATCATGCGGAACCGGCTCGGACTGGTCCCGAATGCCGCGCGAAAGCCACGCGCCAGGCTCCAACGGTCCATGTCGGCGAGGCGTTCGAGCTCGGTCATGTCGAGACGCCGGGCCGGATCCTGCGCGATGGCCTCGCGCACCTCCGACAGACGGTCGAATGCAATGGTACCGGGGCGGTCCGGCGACCGGCTTCCGGCGGCGGCTTCAAGGCAGTCTGTCGCCTCGACCGCAAATTCCGTCCGCATGGCCTCGTCACTGCAAAGCTCCGGGTCCCAGAGCTTGTCGAGCATGGAGGTCCAGGCCGCGTTCGCCGTCAGCACCGGGTTGCGTACGAACGGCAATGCGCGCCCGCCCAGAGCCTGCTGCAGGAAACCGGGATCGATATAGGCAATGCGATAGCCGAAGCCCGTTTCGGTTCCCGCCGCGCCGTCGTGCAACTCGTCGGGGAAAAGGACATGTATCTGCCCGGGCCGGGCCCTGTGCCGGCGCCCCTGATAGGTAAAGCACTGAAGCCCGGCAAGCGTCACCCCGATCGCATAGCTGTCATGGCGGTGCAGCGAGTAGGGCGCGCCATGGAGAAACACCTCCATCCGCCGGATACCGGCCTTGCCGTCATCGAGCGTGTGAACCCTGTCGCCGGAATGATTGTCGAATTCTGCGCGCATCTCATCGCGGGTCCGGTGGTTCCGATCGTCTCCGGCGAATGTATCGAGGCCCCAAACTGCCGCCGCAACCGGCAATCATCGATGTCGTCGGGACGGAAGTGGCCGTGAAATTCCGCCGTGCCCGCTCCCCTGTTCCGGGGACCGCCAAGGCTTTTTGCGGAAAGGATAGTGCAACATTCATTCGGTTTGAAGCCTCGCGTCTGCCGGCACGACCGCCGCAGAGCGATGCACACCGGCCGCTGCGCGCCGGACATGGCGCACAATCGTTCAAGACCCCCGGAGGTCCCGGCGCGTATCCAGCAAGCACACCGACGAACAGAGACGAGCGGAGCTTCGCATGGCCATTGGCAAGACAATAGCAACCTATTTCGACGGGCGCTGGATCGATGGCAACGTCCCGATCATGCGGGCGGCGGACCATGCCGCCTGGCTCGGGACCCAGATCTTCGACGGGGCACGGCAATTCGAAGGCACGACCCCCGATCTCGATCTCCATTGCGCGCGGCTGGTCCGTTCGGCGGAGGTCATGGGCATGGTCTCGCCTGTCTCGGCCGAGGAGATCGAAGCGCAGGTGCGCGAGGGGCTTGAGCGTTTCGCGCGCGATGCCACGCTCTACATCCGGCCGATGATGTGGTCGCGCGATGGCGGCGCCGGCGTGCTCGATCTCGACCCGGAGTCCACGGGCTTCGCGATCTGCATCGAGGACATGCCCATGCCGCGGACCGGCGCCTATTCCCTGACCGTGTCGCCCTATCGACGGCCGCGCCAGGACATGGCGGTCACCGGCGCCAAGACGGGGTCGCTCTATCCCAATAATGGCCGGATCCTGACCGACGCCCGCGCGCGCGGCTTTTCCAACGCGCTGTCGCTGGACGCGGACGACAACGTCGCCGAGACCGCCAGCATGAACGCATTCGCCGTCAGGGACGGCGTCGTCTTCACGCCGGTCCCCAATGGCTGCTTCCTGAATGGATTGACCAGACAGCGGGTCATAAAGCTGCTTCGCGCCGATGGCGTCGAGGTGGTCGAGACGACGATGTCCCTCGCCGATTTCGACAAGGCCGACGAGATTTTCCTGACCGGCAACATCGCCAAGGTGATGCCCGTCAATCGCTATCAGGACCGCGAACTGGAAACCGGCCCGGTGACGGCCCGGGCCCGGTCGCTCTATTGGGATTTCGCCAGATCGACCGCCGCGCCCTTGTGACGGCGCGTCCGGCTCGGGGACGCATGCCGCGACGGGCGGCTCTTCATCGGCCTCCGGCACGCCCTTAACGGCATCGAGGAGACACGGCGACAGATCCGCGGGATCCGCGGCCCCGTCTCCTCGATCCAGCCCGGCGAGTGCGGCAACACCGTCGCTAACGCCGGATAGACTTCCGCAAACCCGGAAGACGCCACTCAGGCTCGTCGCCTGGCAGACACGCCATCGGGCGGAGGGTGGCACCCGACGTCACCGCTCAGACCAGGCCATTGATCAGAATCGTCGCGATAGCGACTGGCGCCAGGAAGCGGATCACGATCCGCCACGCGGCCACCACGATTGGCGGAATCTTGGAGTCTTTCACCAGATCCCGCACGATCTCAGGCTTGATCACCCACCCCACAAACAGTGCAATCAACAAGCCGCCGACCGGCATGGTGATGTTGTTGGTCAGAAAATCGAGCGCATCGAGAACACCCTTTCCCGCGATCGTATAGCCCGACCATACGCCCAGGCTGAGCGACGATGGCACGGCGACCACGAAGGTGAACGCGCCGACGATCATGGTGGTATTGATCCGGTTTGCCGAGAACTCGTCGACGAAATAGGCGACAACGACCTCGAGCAGCGAGACGGCACTCGTCAATGCCGCGATCACGAGCAGAAAGAAGAACAATATGGCAAAGACCTCGCCCAAAGGCATTTGGGCGAAAATCGATGGCAGCGTGATGAAGGTCAGCCCGGGCCCGGCTGACGGCTCGGCGCCGAATGCGAACACGGCCGGCAGGATAACGAGCCCGGCGAGGACGGCCACCGACGTGTCGATCACGGTCACCCACAGGGCCGATCCGAATATTCCGTCGTGCGGCCGCAGATATGAGCCGTATGTGATCATCGCGCCCATGCCGAGCGACAGGGAGAAGAACGCCTGGCCCAGTGCGGCGAACAGCGTCCCCCATGTGACCTTCGAGAAATCGGGTTGCAGAAAGAAGGCGATTCCGGCCGAGGCACCTTCCAGCGTGACGGAGCGGCCGACCAGAACGAGCAGAATCACCAAAAGCGCGGGCATCAGGTAGCGCGCCGCACGTTCAATGCCATGGGTGACGCCGCGCAGGACCACGAGGACGCTGAGAGCGGCGAAGATCGCCGTGTAGATCACCGGCTCGAACGGATCCGAAATGAAGGCGCTGAACGTGGCGCCCACCTGGTCGATGTCGCTCGACAGCACGGTGCCGGTTATCGACTTGACCATGTATGCGAGCGTCCAGCCCGCGATCACACAATAAAAGGACAGGATCACGAATGCGGTTGCTATGCCGACATAGCCCGCAACGGGCCACACGCCGCCAGCCAGTTTCTTGAACGCTCCGACGGGGTTGAGCTGGGTCGCCCGCCCGATGATCAGTTCGGCGATGACGACCGAAAAGCCGATCGAGAACACGATTGACAGATAGATGATCAGGAATGCGGCACCGCCGTTTTCCCCCGTGACATAGGGAAAGCGCCAGATATTCCCGAGCCCGACTGCCGAGCCCGCGGCCGCCAGGATAAAGCCAAGCCTTGATGACCAGTGTTCACGTTCCGATACCATATTGCCCTTCCCTTTTTATCGTTGAACCAGGCGTGCCTTTGCGTCCGCAGGGCCGCATCCGAAGGCCTTGGCCCCTTGCAGCCAGGCCTGCATCGGACCGTTTGCGGCTCATCATCCATGGACACCCCCCAAGGACTTCGACGAGGCAACCTAGTCCGGGAAAAAGGGGTCTTCTTGAACGACTGTGCATGGCTCGAAACGCAGACCCCGGGCCCTGCCGGGGTCCAAACGCCACCAGCGTCCCGATATCGCTGCAATCCGGGAGCGCCGCCATCCGAACGGCGGCAGTGCGAAGGAGCCGCGCATTCCAGGGCGAGATAGCGGCGCAGAGGGTATCCCTGGCCATCGGCCGGCGCGCGGATCTTGGTCCTCGGACCTCCAGCAGGAAAAGGCTGGGGCCCCTGTGAATCACACAAGGTGCGCCGCGTGGCTCACGGCGAATACCGGCTTTGCCCGGGCCGCTATGGGGGGCGGACCGCTCAACGCTCCGCCCTGGCGGCCCTTCTGCGTGCCGCCCTTCCCCAAGCCAGTCGACTTGCGGCTGGTCGTCCGCCGGCGGCGGAAGACGGCCGTCAAGGACATTCGCCGGGCGACCCGCAGGCCGTATGGCGCGAGGGATCGTGGGCAAGGCTCAGGCCGGCTGCTTCTGCGCGCCCTTCACGTCCGCCGCGGTCATCGGCTTGCCGCCGATTGCCCATTCGCCGCTCGCGATCTCCTGGAGGCGGACCCAGGTCACGCCGCGCATCGCCTCGCCCTCGATTCCAACCATCGTCTCGGTCACCGCCTCGATCATCCGGCGTTTCTGGTCGGCGTCGAAGACGCCCTCGATCACCTGAATATCCACCAGCGGCACATCGAAAACGGGTTGAAGCGGCGAGGGCGTCGGACTAGTCTCGACGCTTTACAACCAAGGGTGGAATTCAATATGTGGAGCGAGATACACAGGCACCATTGTGGCGGCTCCTGGCTGAAGGACGGTTCAGCAATTATTTGCAGCATCTGCGGCGAGAAAGTCGAGCCGGATGTATCACCAGTTAAACTCGATAGCACTCCACCGAGAAGCGATGAGCCGCATTTCGACGGCCAGATAGGCGAGCCGTCTGCAAGCTCCGACGCCACCTTTTCGGAGCTTTACCAGGCAATAATAGATAACTCCGGTTTGAACCTGAATGATCTTCGCGTTCTTGAGGTCGGGGCTGGCACCGGCAGGATGACGCACGCCTTTGTGAGCGCGTATAATCCGAAACTATATATCGCCACAGAACCCTTCCCCAGCCTCGCTAACGTTTTGCGACAACGCTTGGATCAGTGGGATTTTCCCTGGCCGCGCGGCGTCGCCGGGGTTTATGACGGGAGTGCAGACCCAGGACTTGCTCCAGGCGCCGTCAACATCGTGTTCGGAAATTCAGTTCTGCATCACGTCACGCACTACGAAAGGGCGCTCGAGACCTGGGCGGCGCTTTTGGATCGACCCGGCATCATGATATTCACCGATCCGATCAGGGAAGGATGGTCGCTCTGGCTGGCGATGGCCCGTTCTGCTGTCGCGGCTTACGAGGACGGAGTGCTCGCTCTATCCGACGCAGGTGCGGCCTTTCTTCGCCGGCATATAGCAATCCACGAAACGTTGATGCTTCGTGAAGGGGACGCCGAGTTTCTTTCTCGGCAAGACGACAAGCATCTGTTTTCCGCACTGAAGATGCTGGAAATCGCCAACGGCCTCGGGATGCGCCTCACGGTCCACAATGTTGATCGCGATTTTTTCAAGATGAGTGAGACAATTTTACGCCGCAGGCGAATCTGTTCTGACGACGTTGACCTCATCATGCAGCACATTCGACGAATACTCCCGGCCGGGTTGATGAAGACCGCCGCCAACGACTACAGAGCCACATACGTTTTTCACACGAGGCATTGATACAAGGGTCTGCGCGGGACGTCTCCGGTAGATGCCGGTGCGGTACCGGGCCCACTTGGTCCAATCCCCTATGGCTTCCTGCGGGGCGTTCCCGGTCGGGTCTCGGCATGTGCAGGAAAAGCCAAATGGCATCCCACCCTCTATAATCCGACAGCTAGAATGCGGAAACGGCGCTCTCGCGGTGCTGCTGATCAATGCGAACTGTTGCCATTTGATTTTGCGCGCTACATCGCGTAACGCGCCCGGCCCGTATCGAGAGGTCGGGCATCTTTCGAAAGACGAATGAAAACAAAGATTTGATGGCGGAGGGAGTGGGATTCGAACCCACGATACGGGGTTACCGTATACACGCGTTCCAGGCGTGCGCCTTCGACCGCTCGGCCATCCCTCCGGCTCGCGGAATGTGCGGGGCACTATACTCATCGCCAACGGCCATGCAAGGGCGATCGGACGGCATTGCACAAACGCGGGCCGACGCCGGCGGCCGGCTTGTACGCAATGGCCGCGATCGCCATATCAGGAAGCGGTTTCCAACAAGCGGGACAGGGTCGCCATGGCTTCGTTCTTTCGCAGCAAACCCGCCGGACTTCCGGCCAGGGAAGATGCCCTGCCGGGGCGCGATACGCCGATTGCGACGGCGGAGCGCCATTACGTGTCCGGCCACCCCCTCAAGGGCCCCTATCCGGATGGCTGCGAGACGGCGGTCTTCGGGCTGGGCTGCTTCTGGGGCGCGGAACGGCTGTTCTGGGAACTCGACGGCGTCTGGGTCACGGCGGCCGGCTATGCGGGCGGGATAACCCCCAACCCGACCTATGAGGAGACCTGCACCGGCCTCACCGGCCATGCGGAGGTCGTGCTCGTGGTCTACGATCCGGACCGCATCTCCTACGACACGCTCCTGAAGACCTTCTGGGAGGCCCACGACCCGACGCAGGGCATGCGCCAGGGCAACGATGTGGGCACCCAGTACCGCTCCGCCATCTACTGGACGAGCGAGACCCAGAGGCAGGAGGCGGAGGCCTCCAGGGCGGCCTATGGCGCGGCGCTGAAGGCGCGCGGCCTCGGGCCCGTCACCACAGAGATCGCCGCCGCCGGGCCGTTCTATTTCGCCGAGGACTACCATCAGCAATATCTCGCCAAGAACCCGTCGGGCTATTGCGGCCTCGCCGGCACCGGCGTCGCCTGCCCCGTGGGCACCGGCGTGAGGGCCGCCCGGTGACGACCGGCCCCGGCCCGGCCGGGCCGGGCGCGAACAGGGTCGCCGCCCTCGTGGAGACGCTGGCGGAGCAGGGCTTCGCAGTCGCCGCCGATTTCCTCGACGCCGATCTCGTCTCAGCGCTCGCCCGCGAGGCGCTGGAGCGCGACCGGGCGCGCCAGACCGATACGGGCGGCGTGGGCCGCAAGCGCGACTATGCGGTCGACCGCACGGTGCGGCGCGCGCGCATCTGCTGGTTCGACGGGTCGAGCCCGGCCCAGGGGCGGTTCCTGGAGGAGGCGGAGCGCCTGCGCCAGGAGATCAACCGGCGCCTGTTCCTCGGCGTCTTCGAGTTCGAGGCCCAGTTCGCCGTCTACGATGCGGGCGGATTCTATGCGCGCCACCTGGACTCCTTTCGCGGCCGGCGCAACCGCGTCGTCTCGCTCGTCGCCTACCTGAATGCGGACTGGCAGGCCGGCGATGACGGCACGCTCGCCATCTGGCCGGCGGGCACCGGCGGGGACGCCGCCGCGGCCCCCGTCGCGGAGGTCCTGCCGCGCGCGGGCACGGTGGTCGTGATGCTGTCGGAGGAGATCCCGCACGAGGTCCGCCCCGCCGGGCGCCAGCGCCTGTCGGTCGCCGGCTGGTGGCGCGTCAACCAGATGCAGGGCGGCCGGATCGACCCGCCGCGCATAAGCCTTTGTTAAACATGGACTCATGAATCCGCGCCCCCGCCGGGCCTGTCGCCGGCCTGGCGGGCGCGCGGAAAGGGTCCGTTAAAGAGTCCCCGCAAAAGATCGGCAGCAAGGATGGCGGCACGCTCCGCCCCCGGAACCGCCGAGGTTCCGGACCGAGCCAATCGTCCGATTAGGGGACAGTATCCAATGCGTAATACCCTCATTGCCGGCGCGTCCGTGATCGCACTGCTTCTGGCCGGCGCGCAGGTGGCCTTCGCCGCCGACATGTATGCCCCGGCCCCGCCGGCTCCTCCGGCCCCGCCCGCGCCCGAGCCCTTCAATCCCTGGTATGTGACGGCCTTCGGCGGCGCGAGCTTCATGGAGGATGTCGACGCCAAGGGCTCCGCGGAGATCGACGCGGAGGACTACGCCTTCGACGGCAAGCTCACCAGCGACATGGGCTTCATCGTCGGCGGCGCGATCGGGCGCAGCTTCGGCGCCATGCGCGGCGAGGTGGAGCTCTCCTACAGCGAGAACGACTTCGACAAGGCCAAGGGCAAGTACACCGATCCCGGCGGCTCCGAGCACATCTCCGACAGCGTGGGCGGCGACAGCGGCACCGTCATGGTGCTCGCCAATCTGTGGTACGACTTCAACCACACCGGCGCGCTGCGCCCCTATGTCGGCGGCGGCGCGGGCCTCGGCTTCACCGATGTGAGCGTCAAGGTCGACGACATGAAGCTGGTCGACGACAGCAATGTCGGGTTCGGCTTCCAGCTCGGCGCGGGCATGAAATATGCCGTGACGAACACCGTCGACCTCGATCTGAGCTACCGGTTCCGCGGTGTGCTCGACGTCAAGGCGTCCGACGACACCTCCTTCGGCCCGAACTCGGCCTCCGCGAAGGTGAAGGACGACTTCTATTCGCACAATATCGTGGCCGGCGTGACCTACCACTTCTCCGGCTTCTGAGCGGGCCGGCCCGCCGACCGGACGGCCGCATGGGGCCCGGCGCAAGCGGCCGGGCCCGCCTTCGTGGGCCCCATGGCCGGCGCCCCGGTCAGGCCGCGAGCGCCCTGGCCTTGCCGACCCACGCCTCGAAGGCGGCGAGATAGTCGGCGAAGAACTTCCTCGTATCCCCGTCCACGAGCTTGCCCGCCTCGTCGAACTTCGTGTGCGCCGCGCCGACGAAGACCTCCGGCCGGTTCATCGCCGGCGCGTTGAGGAAGACGAGGATCTGGCGCAGATGATACTGCGCCCGCGACGTCCCCATATTGCCCATGGAGGCGCCGACCATGCCGATGGGCTTGTTCTCCAGCGGCTGCGGGTTGAGGCGGGACAGCCAGTCGATGGCGTTCTTGAGCACGCCGGGGACGGAGTAGTTGTATTCCGGCGTCGCGATCAGCACCGCGTCGGCGTCAGCGATCTTCGCGCCGAGCGCCTCCACGGGCGCCGGGAACCCCCTGGCCTGCACGTCGCCATTGTAGAAGGGAATCTCGGAGATATCGGCGATCTCGATCTCGAGGCCCGCCGGCGCGAGCTCCAGCGCGGCGTGAAGCAATGCCGTGTTGTAGGAGCCCGCGCGAAGGCTGCCGGACAGGGCGATGATCTTGAAAGGGGTCTGGGTGCTCATTGGACTGTCTCCCGTCTGGTTGATGTCGGATGGAAAAGGCGGCCAGGGTCCACCGTCTCAGGTCTGGCCGGCCATGTCGAAAAGCAGGAACTCCGTATCCTCCAGCGCGCGGACCGCGATGCGGTCCTGCCCGGAGATGCCCGCGCCGTCGCCGGCGCGAAGCGGTGTGCCGTCGAGGTCCACGCTGCCGCGCGCGACCTGCAGCCAGCCGATGCGTCCGGATGCGAAGGCATGGTCGAGCGTCTCCCCGGCCTCCAGGCGCGCGGCGCCGATCTCGGCGTCGCGGTGGATGGCGAGCGCGCCGTCGCGGCCGTCGGGCGCGGCGACGAGCCTCACGCCGGCCTCGCCGTCGTCGGCGAAGAAGCGCTTCTCCTCATAGGACGGCTCCAGCCCGACCCGCTCCGGGAGGATCCAGATCTGGAGCAGGTGGACGGGCTCGTCGCGCGAGGGGTTGAACTCCGCGTGCCGGATGCCGCGCCCGGCCGTCATGCGCTGCACGTCGCCATGGCGGATGACGGAGCCGGAGCCGAGCGAATCCTTGTGCTCCAGCGCGCCCGACAGCACGTAGGTCACGATCTCCATGTCCTTGTGGCCATGCATGTCGAAACCCGAGCCGGGCGCGACATGGTCCTCGTTGATGACCCGCAAGGGGCCGAAGCCCGTATGGTCGGGATCGTGATAGGAGCCGAAGGAGAAGGAATGGCTCGTCCGGAGCCAGCCGAAATCGGCCTGGCCGCGCTCTGCGCTCTTGCGAATGGTGATCATCGTCCTGTCCTCCTTCGCGCCGCCAACCGGCCATCGGTGCGGCGCGCTGTTCGGGATCAGATTTAATTGTTGCGGCGAATGTGGCAACATGGACAAATATCGACAGACTGTTGCAAAAAACGCGACAAGCGGAGCCCGCCCGCCCCATGAACAAGCTCGATGCGATGAAGGCCTTCGCCACGGTCGCCGAGGAAGGCGGCTTTTCAGCGGCGGGCCGGCGCCTGTCCATGTCGCGCTCGGCGGTCAACCGGCAGGTCATCGCGCTGGAGGAGGATCTCGGTGTCCAGCTCCTCAACCGCTCGACGCGCCGGGTCAGCCTGACGGAGAACGGCCTCGTCTATCTGGAGCGCTGCCGGGCGATCCTGGGCGATATCGACGAGGCCGACCGGACGGTGGCGCGCCTCCAGGCGGAGCCGACGGGCGCCCTGCGCATCAACGCGCCCATGTCCTTCGGCATCAAGCACCTCGCGCGCCCCGTGGCCGCCTTCATGGCGCGCCACACCGCGCTGCGCGTGCAGCTCACGCTCAACGACCGCTTCGTCGACCCTTACGAGGAGGGCTTCGACCTGACGGTGCGGATCGGCGCGCTGCCCGATTCCGACCTGATGGCGCGCCGGCTCGCCACGGTCCGGCGGGTGTTCTGCGCCGCGCCGGCCTATATTGCGCACCATGGGCGCCCGGCCTGCCCGCGCGCGCTCAGGGACCATCGCTGCCTGCATTACGGCTATCTCTCCACCGGCACCCAGTGGGTCGTGCGCGGCCCCGGCGGCGAGGAGCGCGTGCAGGTCAACGACGTCCTGTCCTCCAATAGCGGCGAGGCCCTGCGGGTGGCCGCGCTCGAGGGGCTCGGCATCGCCATGCTGCCGGGCTTCACCGTGGGCGAGGACCTCAATGAGGGCCGCCTCGTCACCGTGCTCGACGACTATGCCCCCACCGAGATCGCCGCCTATGCGATCTACCCGCCGAACCGGTTCCTGACGGCGAAGGTGCGGCTCTTCATCGACTTCCTCGCCGACTGGTTCCGCGACACCCCGCCGGACGCCGCCTGCATGGCCGTGCAGCGGCGGGCGTAAGGAGTGAATGGGAGGCCGCTCGCCCCCTCACCCTCCCACCGCCTGCCGGCGCCGCCCCCCTCTCCCGCAAGGGGAGAGGGGGGTAAAGCTCGTAGCCGGACATTTGAAGCTGGAGCCGTTCCCATCGTGCCGATGACCTGAGATCAGAAGTTTTCCATCTTCACGTTCAACAGATCATTTGCGAAAGCGCGCACTATGAGTGCTTCGAACTTGCCAATGAGTTCGGCCCGCACTTCGTATGCGCTCACAAAGGTAGCCATCTCGCGCAGGAGGACTGTCTTGCGCTTGATCTGCCGCTTCAACTCCTTCGGTGGTCTATACTCTACGCGATTAGTGGGGTGCCTGACGCGATACGTGGATTGGACATCGTCCCTTCTCTTATTGAAGGCTTGCCTCATCTCATTCCACAAAGTTTGTTTTTCTGCCTTGCCGGCATAAAGCGCCTGCCCCCTGCCATCATGAAAAATATAGATGCCGTGGGCCTCATTGAGCCGTTTTTGCAACCCCTCGCGATAAGGATGATTTCGCCCTCGCTCGTCTTTCGTCGAAAACAACTGCCAATTGCCGGATCCATTTTTCTGCTTTGGCTTAACCGGAGCAAGGGGGAAGAACTCGACGATTGGTTCGACCATCCCGTCAACAAGGCGCCTCTCTGCTCGTTTCGTGTATCTTTCCATCAAATTCATTGCTTGGCGCGCATTAAGGTTTCGCCCCTTGTAGTAGTTCAAGGTGGGCACGGTAAGCTCAAGCTCCTGCGCGAGATGTTTAACATTAACTTGGGACGCCCCTTCTTCACTCCCAATACGCCTCGCAATCTCGTCCAGCAAATCCGATCCGTTCATGACCCCCCCAATCATATTGCACCCAGTTGATGACTATCGCCGCATTCTACTTCTCCCGAACGACGGCATCGATCTTGCTGAACTTTGACAGCGTGCCCAGCGGCTAATCTCAGACACACTCTAGTCTACATCGGAAGTATCGAAAATGGCTGTTCGAATGAGTATCAAGCGGCCTTTGAAGGTTGTTGAGCCTCAGGACTTTTCGCTCAGCCGACCACGCGCGGTTCGGTAGTACGCCGCCTCCCGCTTCATGCTTCCCCTGATAAGAGGGGAAGAGAGCCTATCCGACAGTCCTTCGCTCTCTTGCAGAGGAGGGTGACGCCGGCTGTCTTCTTGAGCCGGATGCAACCGGGCTGAGCCGCTTTCCGCATGGCGCTGGAGGGCCGCCTGCGCAGGCATGAGCGGCAGGGGGCACCGGCCCCTCTTCTCTTTCCGCTCATCCCGGCGCAAGCCGGGATCTCAGGGGGCGGGCAGTCCGAGTATCGCTACGCCATAATTCAATCGTTTGACTTAATCGGTCGATTGATCTATCCGTATCGGCATGACGGACGATCGCACATCGACATCGCGGCGGAGGGCTGGCGGGCCGGGCGAGGCCGACCGTGAGGCGACGCGGGCCCGGCTGGTGGCGGCGGGGCTCGACCTGTTCGGGCGGCAGGGCTACGAGGGCGCGACCACGCGCGCCATCGCCGCCGCGGCGGGGGTGAACCTCGCCTCGATCCCCTATCATTTCGGCGGCAAGGAAGGCCTCTATGTCGCGGTCGCCAAGCATGTCGCCGACGAGATCGGCCAGCGCATGCTGCCGGCCTTCGCCGAGGTCGAGGCCGTCCTCGCCGACCCGCAAGCCCCGCGCGCGGCGGTGCTCGCCCAGCTCCACGCGCTCATGGACCGGTTCTGCGATCTCCTGGTCGGCGGCACGCAGGCGGCCCCGTGGGCGCGCTTCATCATCCGCGAGCAGATGGACCCCTCGCCCGCCTTCGACATCTTCTACGAGGGCGTCATGCGTATCGGGCATTCCGCGCTCTGCCGGCTCGTCGGCAGGCTCGCGGGCCTGCCGGCAGACGCGGAGGAAACGAAGATCCGCGCCTTCGCCCTCATCGGCCAGGTGCTCGTCTTCCGCGTCGCGCATGCGGGCGTGCTGCGCCGGCTCGGCTGGGAGGAGATCACGCCGGAGCGGCTGGCGGCGACGAAGGCCGCGGTCAACGCGCATATCGCCGCGATCTTCTCCGACGGGAGCGCTGGGCCATGACCCGCATCGCCGCCATCGCGCTCGGCCTCGCCCTGTCCCTCGCGCTTGCCGCCTGCGGCGAGGACCCGGCCTCGCGCCCCTATCAGGGCTATGTGGAGGGCGAGTTCCTGCTCGTCGGCGCCAAGGTGACCGGCCAGCTCGCCACGCTCGACGTCGCCGCCGGCGACGCGGTGGAGGCCGGCGACCGGCTGTTCGGGCTCGACCCGAAGCAGGCGGAGGCGCGCCGGACGGAGGCGGCCGCCCGGCTCGAGCAGGCCGAGGCCGAGCTCCAGAACCTCCTCAAGGGCAAGCGCCCCCTGGAGATCGCGGTGATCGAGGCGCAGGTCGACGAGGCCCGCGCCCGGCTCGCGCTCGCCGACGCCCAGTACAAGCGCATCGACCGGCTCACCGGCGAACATGTCGCCTCCCAGAGCCAGCTCGACGATGCGCGCATGAGCCGCGACGTCGCCAAGGCCGAGCTGGAACGGCTCAAGCGCGAGCTGGAGACCGCCCGGCTGCCCGCGCGCGAGGACGAGATCGAGGCGTCGCGGCGCAATGTGAACGCCGCCCGCGCCACCCTCGACGCGGTCGCCACCGAGCTCGACGATCTCACCCAATCCGCACCGCGCGCCGGCCGGGTGCAGGAGATCTTCTACCGCGAGGGCGAGATCGTGCCCGCGGGCCGGCCCGTCGTCTCCCTCCTGCCGCCGGACAACCGCAAGATCCGCTTCTTCGTGCCAGAGGCGGAGCTGTCCGCCGTCTCGCTCGGCGAGGAGGTGACGGTGAGCTGCGACGGCTGCCCGCAAACCCTGCGCGCACGGATCAGCTTCGTGTCGGACGAGGCCGAATACACCCCGCCGGTCATCTTCTCCGTGGAGAGCCGGAAGAAGCTCGTCTACAAGGTGGAGGCGGTGCCGTCGGGCCCGGCGAGCGCCCTCAAGCCCGGCCAGCCCGTCGACGTCGCGCTCGCGCCCGGAGGCCCGTGAATGGCCAATGCGATCGAGGCGGAGGGGCTCACCAAGCGGTTCGGCGACCATACGGTGGTCGACCACATCTCGCTCGACGTGGCGGAGGGCGAGATCGTCGGCTTCCTCGGCCCCAACGGCTCCGGCAAGACCACGACGATCCGCATGCTCACCGGCCTTCTGACGCCGGACGAGGGTTCCGGGCGGTGCCTGGGCTACGACATCGTGCGCGAGAGCGATCGCATCAAGCTGAATATCGGCTACATGACGCAGCGCTTCAGCTTCTACGAGGATCTGACGATCCGCGAGAATCTCGACTTCGTGGCCCGGCTCTACGGGCTCACGCCGCGCCGCGAGCATGTCGACCGGACGCTGGATGAGCTCGGGCTCTCCGGCCGCAACGACCAGCTCGCCGGCACATTGTCGGGCGGCTGGAAGCAGCGCCTGGCGCTGGCGGCGAGCGTCATGCACGGGCCGAAGCTCCTGCTGCTCGACGAGCCGACCGCCGGCGTCGACCCCAAGGCGCGCCGCGAGTTCTGGGACCAGATCCACCATCTGGCCGCCGACGGGCTGACCGTGCTCGTCTCCACCCATTACATGGACGAGGCGGAGCGCTGCCACCGCATCGTCTATATCTCCTATGGCACCGTCGTCGCGCGCGGCACGGCGGAGGAGGTCATCGCCGGCTCCGGGCTCTCGACCTTCGTCGTGCGCGGCAAGCAGACCGCCACGCTCGCCGACCGCATCCGCACACTCGACGGCGTGGAGCAGGTCGCCCCCTTCGGCGCGGAGCTCCATGTGGTCGGCAGCGATCCGGCCCGCCTGCAGGCGAGCCTCGACGCGCTGGCGGCAACCAACGGCATCACGATCAGCCGCGGCGAGACGAGCCTCGAGGACGTCTTCATCCGCCTCATGAGCGAGCACGGGGACGACAGGCGATGACCCGCATCGGCCCGTTCTGGCGCAGGACCGCGGCGATCCTGATCAAGGAGCTGATCCAGCTCAAGCGCGACCGGCTGACCTTCGCCATGATGATCGGCATCCCGATCATGCAGCTCATCCTGTTCGGCTTCGCCATCAACACCGACCCCAAGCACCTGCCGACCGCACTCGTCATCGCCGACGAGGGGCCGTTTACCCGCTCGATCTCCGCGGCGATGACCAATTCGGACTATTTCGACATTCGCGACACGGTGGCGAGCGAGGCGGAGGCGCGCCGCCTCATCGCGCGCGGCGAGGTCTCCTTCATCGTGTCCCTGCCGCCCGACTTCCGGCGCGACACGATCCGCGGGCTGAGGCCGGAGATCCTGCTCCAGGCGGACGCGACCGACCCGGCGGCGGCCTCCAATGCGGTCGGCGCCTTCGGCCAGATCGTGCAGAACGCCCTGCGCGACGACCTGAAGGGGCCCTCATCCGCGCTCGCCTACCAGCCGCCGCCGGTCGATGTGGTCGTCCACCGGCTCTACAACCCGGAAGGCATCACCCGCTACAACATCGTGCCGGGGCTGCTCGGCGTCATCCTCACCATGACGCTCACGCTCATGACCGCCATCTCGCTCACCCGCGAGGTGGAACGCGGCACGATGGAGAACCTGCTCGCCATGCCGGTCGGCCCGCTCCAGGTGATGGTCGGCAAGATCACGCCCTATATCGGCATCGGCTTCATCCAGGTGGCGATCATCCTCGGCGCGGCGAAATTCGTCTTCGGCGTGCCGATGCTCGGCTCCCTGACCGCGCTCTTCGTCGGCCTCGTCGTCTTCATCGCGACCAACCTGACGCTCGGCTACACCTTCTCCACCATCGCGAAGAGCCAGATGCAGGCGATGCAGATGACCTTCTTCTTCTTCCTGCCGTCGATCCTCCTGTCGGGCTTCATGTTCCCCTTCCGCGGCATGCCGGAATGGGCGCAATGGATCGGCACCGCGCTGCCGCTCACCCACTTCCTGCGCATCGTGCGCGGCGTGCTTCTGAAGGGCAACACGCTGCCCGACATCGCAGCCAGCCTGTGGCCCATCGTGGCGATCCTCGCCATCGTCGCCACGGTCGCCCTCCTGCGCTACCGGCGCACGCTCGACTGAGGCGTCCTCTCGCGCAAGACGCGGGCATTATTCCCAAAAGCGATTTTCCCATAGGCGCAGCCCATGGAACCACTGCCTGCGCAGTTCACCGACTGAAGCAGGGAGTTCCGACCATGCCGACGGCCTCATCACGAACGCACCGCCTGTCCGTCTTCGCAGCCCTTGTCCTGTCCCTTGCGGCCACCGCCGCGCCGGGCCTGTCCATGCCGGCCGCCGGCAAGACGTCCTGGGACTATGCCGGCCGGAACGGACCGACCCGCTGGAGCAAGCTCGACCCCGCCTTCGAGACCTGCGGCCGCGGCCGCACCCAGTCCCCGGTCAATATCGCCGACAGGGTCAGGCGGGGCGGGACGCCTCTGGCCATCGACTACAAGCCGACGCCGCAGCGCATCGTCAATAACGGGCACACGATCCAGCTCGACTATGCGCCGGGCAGCACGCTCTCCGTCGCCGGCCGGACCTTCCACCTGCTGCAGGTCCATTTCCACAGCCCGAGCGAGCACGAGATCGCGGGGAAGCGCTATCCGATGGAGGTGCATTTCGTGAACCGCGCCGCCGACGGCACGCTCGCGGTCCTCGCCGTCCTCGTGGAACGGGGCGAGGCCAACCCGACCTTCGCCCGGATCCTCGACGATGCGCCCGGCAAGGGCGAGGTGCGCGTGGCCCGCAACGGCGCGACCATCGACGCCTCCGGCCTCCTGCCGAAGGTCACCGGCCACTACACGCTGATCGGCTCGCTGACGACGCCGCCCTGCACGGAAGGCGTGACCTGGTACATCCTCGACCATGCGGTCGCCTTCTCCAGCGACCAGATCGCGGCGTTCAGGACATTCTATGCCAACAATGCGCGGCCGCTGCAGCCCCTGAACGGGCGGACCGTCCTGCGCAACTGACGGGGTCCGGGGGCGGTTCAGCCGGCGGCGCGCGCCGTCTCCGCCGTCCGGCCCGGCCAGCGATAGACATAGTAGCGGTCGGGCTCCACCCCGTCCGGCAGGGCCTGGCGCTCCGCCTGCGGCAGGTCGAAGGCCGGATCGGTGAGCACCAGCGCGCCCGGCGCCATGAGCGGCGGAATGGTCGCGGAGATGAAATCGGCGAGGCGCCTGTTACTCGCGATGTCGCCCGTGCCGAGGTCGCAATGGAGCAGCGCCACCTGCCCCCGGAAGCGTTCGACGACGACCGGCAGCGTGTCGTGGACGTCGCCGACGAACAGATGCTCCGCGTCGGGCATGCAGTCGGGATGGGCGGCCGGGGAGCGCTCGAAGACGAAGATCTCGCGGTCCGGCAGCCGCTCCCTGAGATGATGATAGGTGCGGCCATTGCCGAGGCCGAGCTCGAACACGACACCGTCGACCCCCTCGATTCCGCGGGCCGCCTCGTTCAGGCATTCCCGCTGCGCCGTGATCCGCCTGATGAACGAGTCCAGTCTCGACATGTCGCCTCTGTGTCCCTTCGCCCCTGAAGCGGGCTGTCTGCGCCCGGACCGGCCCGGACGCCGTTCCGTCTAGCGGGTGAGCCTCACGATCCCGCTATTGTTCAACAAAGCGTCATCCTGTTCGAGGATGGTGTAGCCGCGATCCCGGCAGAGTGCAGCCATGCGCTCCGGGTCGCACTCGCCGAAGCTCGGCGTCGCCTCGCCCACCGGCTTCGTCTTGTCGGCATACTGGATCACCACATCCCCGCCCGGCCGCACGATTCCGGCGATCTCGTCGAGATAGCGCGCGATCAGGTCCAGCTCGAAATGCACGAAGGTCCCGTAGGAGAAGACGAAATCGACGCCGCCGGCCGGAATGCCCGGAAAGTCGGTGCCGCCATTCTTCACGAACGCCAGGTTGGGCGCGCGGAAGCTCTGGGCGAGCAGGTCGAGCAGCTCCTGGTGGTAGTCGACCACATAGACCATCCGGCAGGGCAGGAGATAGCGCGTCCAGCGCCCGCCGCCGGGCCCGATCTCGACCGCCACCCGGTCGGGATGGACGAAGGGCCACACGAAGCGGTCGCGCACGCCGCGCAGATCCGCACGCTCGTCCGGGTCGCCCCATTGCAGCCCGTAGAGACCGTGCCGGTCGATCAGGCCGCGCTCGCGCGCCTTGCGCAGCTTGTCCAGATGGAGCGGTGTGGAAAGCTCGGGCATGACCTTGAGACAACCGGTTCGCGACTGTCCTCTCGTTTACGAAAGTTCGATCCCCGTTGCAAACGGCACCGTCTCGTCCTTAACCTTGGAGCGGAGACGGGGGCTGGCTCGCTACGGGCCGCTACAATCATGTAAGGAGCAACCTGGGCGACCATGGTGAGCGATCAGTTCCTTGTCCGCTTCTGGGGCGTGCGCGGAAGCCTGGCCTGCGGCGGCGAACGCTACAGCCATTATGGCGGCAACACGCCGTGTGTCGAAATGCGCTGCGGCGACCATGTGCTCGTCTTCGACGGCGGCACCGGCCTGCGTGACCTCGGCAACCGGCTCGTGGAGGACGGTGTCGACCGGATCGACCTCTTCTTCAGCCATTGCCACTACGACCACATAGAGGGCCTGCCCTTCTTCGCGCCGTTCTACCATTCGGCAACGACGGTCCGGCTGTGGTCGGGCCACCATCTCGACGGCGTCACCACGGAGGAGATGCTCAAGGGCTACATGCACGCGCCCTATTTCCCGATCGCGCCCGACATGTTCAAGGCCCATCTCCTTTACGAGGACTTCGCCGCCGGCGACACGCTCAACCCCCATGAGGGGCTCCGGATCGATACCGCGCGGCTGACCCATTGCAACGGCTCGGCCGGCTATCGCGTCACCTGGGGGGGGCGCACCGCCTGCTACGTGACCGATACCGAGCATACGCCCGGCCGGCACGACGAGGCGGTGCTCTCGCTCATCGAGGGGGCCGATCTGGTCATCTACGACACGACCTTCACCGACAACGAGTTCGCCTGCTGCAAGGGCTACGGCCATTCCACCTGGCGGGAGGGAACGGCGCTGTGCGAGCTCGCCGGCGCCAAACGGCTGGTGATGTTCCACCACAATCCCGACCATGACGACGACCGCCTCGCGGCCATCGAGAAGGAGGCACAGACCGCGCGCGCCAGCACCATCGCCGCGCGCGAGGGCCTGTGCATCGCATTGTGACCGGGCCCGGCGAGCGCAGCCCGCTGCGCGATGCGCTCGCAAGCCTTGCCATGCGCCGGGAGACGGACAGGCTGCCCGCACGCGTGCTCGCCACCATCGCCCGGCAGGACAATTCCAGCGAGGTGCTGGTCAAGCTGATCCAGCTCGCCGTGGTGATCGTGTTCGGCACGCTCTACGCGATCTCGCCGAAGACCGATGCCGGCACCGCCTTCTCGCCCGTTCCCTACGCGCTCGCAGGCTATCTCGCGGTCAATCTCGCGGGGCTTGCCTGGGCGGTCCGCCGGGGCCTGCCGAACTGGGCGGTCTATGCCTCCATCGTCGTCGACATCGCGCTGCTCATGGTACTGATCTGGAGCTTCCACATCCAGTACGAGCAGCCGCCCTCCTTCTACCTCAAGGCGCCGACGGTCCTCTATATCTTCATCTTCATCGCGCTCAGGACGCTGCGCTTCCAGGCGCGCTTCGTGATCGCGGCGGGGCTGATCGCCGCGCTCGGCTGGCTCGGCCTCGTCGCCTATGTGATCACCGCCGACCCGGCGGACATGATGATCACCCGCGACTATGTGGAGTATCTCACCTCCAACGCCATCCTGATCGGGGCGGAGTTCGACAAGGTCATCTCCATCCTCATGGTCACGGCCATCCTCGCGCTCGCCCTGAAGCGCGCCCACGGGCTGCTGGTGCGCGCGGTGAGCGAGGGCGCGGCGGCGGAGGACCTGTCCCGCTTCTTCGATGCGGGCGTGGCCGCGCGCATTCGCGGCGCCGACCGGCCCATCGCGGCCGGCGAGGGCGTGAAGCGCCAGGCGGCGGTTCTCAATATCGACATTCGCGGCTTCACCGCGCTCGCCGCCAGCGAGGACGCCGACCGGGTCATGACCATGCTCGCGGAGTATCAGCGCCGCCTGATCCCGATCATCCAGGTCCATGGCGGCACCATCGACAAGTTCCTGGGCGACGGCATCATGGCGACCTTCGGGGCGACGGCCGAGGCCGATCGCTTCGCCGCGGACGCCCTGGCCGCGATGGATGCGGTCATGGAAGAGGCGGCCCGCTGGGGCGCGCCCGGCGACCGGCTGCCGGCGCTCGCCGTCAACGCCGCGGTCGCCGCCGGCGAGATCGTCTTCGGCGCCGTCGGCGACGAGAAGCGGCTCGAATACACCGTGATCGGCCCGGCGGTGAACCTGTCGGCGAAGCTGGAAAAGCACAACAAGGCGCTCCGCACGCGGGCGCTGGCCACCCTCGCCGCCTATGAGCTCGCCCGCACGCAGGGCTATGTGCCGCCGGGCGAGCCGGAGATCGCCACCACCGACATTCCCGGCGCGGAGGCCGGCGTGCCGGTCGCGATCATGCACCGCTAGATGCGCTTTCGGGAAAGGTGGAGACCGCTTTCCCGTTTGCCGGGCTTGTCCCGGCAATCCATCGGGCGTCCGCGACACGTGGCAAGGCCTCATGGATGCCCGCCTCCGCGGGCATGAGCGGCAAGGGGCAAAGGGTCTCCCCGATGTCCTCCGCTCGCTCCCGCGAAGGCGGGAGCCCAGCGCCTCAGCCCCCGTCCGTCTCCGGGTCCACGAGCTCCACGGGCACGCCCGGCTCGTATTTCGTGGCGCGCAGCATGAGGCGGGTCTTGACGTTGGCGACATTGGGGAGCGCGGTGAGCTGGCCGACGAAGTCCTGCACCGCATGGATGTCGTGGGCGACACATTTGAGCAGGAAATCGATCTCGCCGGACAGCATGTAGACCTCGCGCACGATGGGCGCGGCGCTGACATACTCGTCGAACGCCATCAGGTCGCTCTCCGCCTGGCTGTGCAGCCCGATCATGGCGAACATGGTGACCTCGAAGCCGAGCTTGTCCGACGACAGCACGGCGCGATAGCCCTCGATCAGGCCGGCCTCCTCCAGCGCGCGCACGCGCCTGAGGCAGGGCGGCGGCGAGATGCCCGCCCGGCGCGCCAGTTCCACATTGGTGATGCGGGCGTCATTCTGCAGCTCCTGCAGGATGCGCCAGTCGACTTTGTCGAGCTTTCCCGAGCGCGCCATAAAATGCCGAGGGCTTCGATTCGTTCAAACGAGACTGCGATTATATGGCACGGTGACCTCCCGTTTAAGAAACAATATTTCGCGGGCGTGGACACAGGCCGGCATTCCGCCAAATAATCGTGGAGACGGCGCCATCGCGGGGTAGTCATTTCCGCACATGCACAATATGTAGACATGATTGCTGGACAGACCGGCACCGACATCCTACATCCTGCCACGGCGAGGGAGTATTCGAGATGACCACGACGCACGCCAAGGTTCTCATTCTGGGATCCGGACCGGCCGGTTACACGGCTGCGATCTATGCGGCGCGCGCGATGCTCGAGCCCGTGCTCGTTCAGGGGATGCAGCCGGGCGGCCAGCTCACCATCACCACCGATGTGGAGAACTATCCGGGCTTTGCCGACGTGATCCAGGGCCCCTGGCTCATGGAGCAGATGCAGGCCCAGGCCGAGCATGTCGGCACGACGCTCGTCTTCGACCACATCGCCAAGGCCGACCTGTCGAAGCGCCCCTTCACGCTGACCGCCGATTCCGGCGACGTCTACACCTGCGACGCGCTCGTCATCGCGACCGGCGCCCAGGCGCGCTGGCTGGGACTTGAGAGCGAGGAGGCCTTCAAGGGCTTCGGCGTGTCGGCCTGCGCGACCTGCGACGGGTTCTTCTTCCGCAACAAGGAGGTGCTCGTGGTCGGCGGCGGCAACACGGCCGTCGAGGAGGCGCTGTTCCTGACCAATTTCGCCTCCCATGTCACGCTGGTGCATCGCCGCGACGAGCTGCGCGCGGAGAAGATCCTGCAGCAGCGGCTCTTCGCCCATGACAAGATCACCGTGCGCTGGGACAGCGAGCTTAACGAGATCGTCGGCACCGACGACCCCAAGGCCGTGACCGGCGCGCGCCTGAAGAACGTGAAGACCGGCGAGATCGACGAGATCGCGGTGGACGGCGTGTTCATCGCCATCGGCCACAAGCCGGCGACGGAGCTGTTTGCGGGGCAGCTCGCCATGAAGCCCGGGGGATATCTGGAAACGGCACCCGATTCCACGGCAACCGACATTCCCGGTGTCTACGCCGCCGGAGACGTCACCGACGACGTCTACCGCCAGGCGGTCACGGCGGCGGGCATGGGGTGCATGGCAGCCCTGGAAGCGGAGCGGTTCCTGGCCGCCCAGGAACAGCAGGATAGTGTCGTTGCGGCAGAATAGACCGCCGTGCCGGCCCGTCAGCGTCCGCATGGGACAAATGCGGTGACGCGCCGGCCTGGGGGAACCGGGTCATGGATTGGGACAAGCTGCGAATATTCCACGCGGTGGCCGACGCCGGCAGCTTCACGCATGCCGGCCACGAGCTCGGCCTTTCGCAATCGGCGGTGAGCCGGCAGATCAGCGCGCTCGAGCACGAGCTCAGGGTGCCGCTGTTCCACCGCCATGCGCGCGGCCTGATCCTCACCGAGCAGGGCGAGCTGCTCTACCGCACCGCCCACGACGTGTTCACCAAGCTCGCCTCGGCCCAGACCCGGCTGATGGATTCCAAGGACAAGCCGTCCGGCAATCTGCGCCTGACCACCACGGTCGGGCTCGGCACGATCTGGGTGACGCCGCGGCTCAACGAGTTCATCGAGCTCTATCCGGAGATCAATGTCGAACTGCTGCTCGACGACCGCGAGCTTGATCTCGGCATGCGCGAGGCCGACATCGCGATCAGGCTGCGCCGGCCCGTCCAGCCGGACCTCATCCAGCGCCGGCTGTTCACGGTGCACCACCATATCTACGCCTCGCCCGACTATATCCGCCGGCACGGCATGCCGCGCACGCTGGAGGATCTCGACAACCACATCGTGCTCGCCTTCGGCACGGCGCCGAGCTATCTGGCGGATGTGAACTGGCTGGAGATGGCCGGCCGCGAGCCCGGCAATCCGCGCCGGCCGGCGCTCAGGATCAACAATGTCTACGGCCTGCGCCGCGCAGTGGAATCGGGGATCGGCATCGCCTCGCTGCCCGACTACATCGTCGGGCGCGATTCCAACCTCGTCCAGCTCCTGCGCGAGGCGGAGGTGCCGGAATTCGACACCTATCTGGTCTATCCCGAGGAGCTGAAGACCTCCAAGCGGGTCGCGGTGTTCCGCGACTTCGTCATCTCCAAGGCCAAGGAATGGTCGTTCTGACGGGCTGGACCTGGGGGCCGGCAGCCCGCTGAGTCGCCCCGGCCCGCGGCGTCGCCATGCCCGGCCGCCGCTGTTATCCGGCCGTATCGCAGCGTCCCGCTCCAGATTTGCACTGCATCAAAATCGGGCTGGCGGCGCCTCCGCGCCCAATGATTCCCCATTCAATATCAAAACCTTATGACACATTGAGGTTTTTTCGCGCAGGCATGCACGATCCGCATGCCTACTATGCCGCGCAGGTGGTTGCCCAAATGAGACCGTTCGGCCACATTGTGTCTTGCGCGATCACATTGATAGCGTTTCAGCGGAATTACTCCCTCCCCTTGTTTTCCGCTGTTTTGGTCAACCGTTCCCCTCACCCCAGGTTGACCCCGCAACGCCCGTAAGGGCATTGACTTGCCGGGCCCCACAAAGGCCCGGCTTTTTCTTTATCGTGGCGCGCCCTTCGGCCCGGTCTCGCGCACCAGCCTGAAACCCACGAGGATATGCTTCAGCGTCGCCGGCCGCGAATGGCGCGCGGCCGGGCGGCAGACGCCGCACCCCCTGTCGTCCCACGAGCCACCCTTGACGATGAAGCCGCCATCGCCCGCCGCACTCGCCGTCCATTCGAAGACCTGCCCGGCCGCGTCCATCAGGCCGAACGGGCTTGCGCCCGCCCTGTGGCCGCCGACGGGAACGGTATCGAACGGCCCGGCATCCGCGCTGTTGAGCAATTCGGGATCCCACGTCATGCCCCAAGGAAACATGCGCCCGTCGGTGCCGCGCGCCGCCTTCTCCCACTCCGCCTCGCTCGGCAGGCGCCATGTCGCGCCGGTGACATCCGACAGCCATCGGGCATAGGCCTCCGCATCGTCGTGGGAGACGAGCACGACAGGGTGATCCCCGCGGCCTTCGGGCGGCCTGCCATCGGCCCAGGCGAAACGGCGCGTGCTCTCGAAGGGGTGGATCAGCCCGTAGGCCGCCCAGACGTCGCGGGCCACATCCGGGGCCCGGTGGCCGGTCGCCCGCACGAAGGCCGCATAGTCGGCGTTGGTGACCGGCATGCGCATGATCCCGTAGGCGCCGGTCTCACGGGTGCGGCGGGCCGGCTCGTTTCCGTACCATTTCCGCTCGCGCGTAAGGCTGTGGCCGTAGGCCACCTCGTCGAGGCGGTAGGCGCGCTCCCGCTCTCCACGGTCGGAGCCGGAGACGAAGGGCCCGGCCGGCACCGCGACACGGTCAGGCGCGGCGCCCCCGGCAAGGGCATGGCCAGCCAGCGCGGCGGCGAGCAGAGCCGCGCCGAGACCGATTGCCGGCTTACATGAACAGCTTCTCGCCGGTCTTGTCCTTGTAGAGATCGGCCACATACTCGCCATAACCGTTGAAGATGCGGGTCGGCACGCGGTCGCCCGTGCCGAGCACGCGTTCGGTGGCCTGGCTCCAGCGCGGATGGGGCACCTCCGGGTTCACATTGGCCCAGAAGCCGTATTCGCGCGCCTGGATATCCTCCCAGAAGCCGACGGGGCGCTCGCGCACGAAGGAGAAGCGCACGATCGACTTCAGCGACTTGAAGCCGTATTTCCAAGGCGTATGCAGCCTGATCGGCGCGCCCATCTGCCGGGCGACCGGCTTGCCATAGGCGCCGGTGACGAGGAAGGTCAGCTCGTTTGCCGCCTCCTCGATGGTCAGCCCCTCCACATAGGGCCAGGGCAGCTTGTTCGCCCAGGGGAAGACGGAGGGCCGCTGGCCCGGCGCGATGTCGGGGTCGAGGAAGGTTTCCATGCGGACATATTTCGCCGCCGACAGCGGCTTGGCGAGCGCGACGAGCTTGGCCATGGGAAAGCCCGTCCAGGGCACGACCATCGACCACGCCTCCACGCAGCGATGGCGGTAGACCCGCTCCTCCAGCGTCATCTTCGCCAGGAGCTCGTCGATCCCGATGATGAACGGCTTTTCCACCTCTCCGTCGATCTCGATCTCCCAGGGCCGCGTCTTGAGCTGCTGGGCGGCCTCGGCGACCTGCTTGGTGGAGCCGAACTCGTAGAAATTGTTGTAGTGGGTGTTGATCTCCTCCGGCGTGATCGCGCGCTCCACGGTGTATTGCGGATTGCGCCCGGCCGGGTAGAGCCCGGCGGAGGGATCGCCTTCGGCCGCGCGGGCCCGGCCGCCCATGCCCGGCAGCGCCATGGCGATGGTGCCCGCCCCGGCTGCGGCCATGAGCTGGCGGCGGTTCATGAAGACGGGTTCCGGCGTGGCCAGGCGTTCGGGCATCTCCCAGCCCCTGGCGATCTTGATCAGCATGGCTCCTCACTTTCCGCATGACGAACGGCGCGGCGTCATGCGGGCAAGACTAGTCTCGCCCGCCGCCTCACACCAAATCACGCCTGCGCGACCGGGCGCTTCTGCGCGGTCGCGAGCCACACCGGCTGTCCGCCGGTTCCACCTCTCCGTCGCAGAGGAGGCGGATGGAGCGCGGAAGATGCCTGCCCGCTCACGCCGCCTTGGCGGCCAGCACCTCCTCGGCCATCTTGCCGGTGAGCTCGGCCATGTGGTCGTGGGCGAAGGTGAAGGTGCCCACCCCGGCGGTCGCCGAGCGGATCTCCACGATCAGGTTCTGGATCTCGCCTTCCGACATGTTGGCGCGCACCGTGTCCCAGCCGGACCAGCCCTCGCGGGCATCGAAGCCCAGGATCTGGCCGCGCCGGCCGGAGACGATCTGGTTGACCTTGGAGGTCGCCTCCTGCGGCACGTGGATCTCGACGGCCACGACGGGCTCCAGCAGCACCGGCGAGCATTTCGCCATGCCCTCCGACATGGCGAGCCGGGCGGCCGCCTTGAAGGCCTGCTCGGAGGAATCGACGGTGTGGTAGGAGCCGTCCGTCAGGGTGACCGCGATATCGACCACGGGAAAGCCCAGCGGGCCCCGCTGCATATATTCGCGCACGCCGGCCTCGACCGCGGGGATATACTGCTTTGGCACGACGCCGCCGGAGATCGTGTCGGAGAAGGCGAAGCCCTCGCCGCGCGGCAGCGGGCGGATCTCCAGCACCACGTCGCCGAACTGGCCGTGGCCGCCGGTCTGCTTCTTGTGGCGGCCGCGCTCGGTCACCGATTTGCGGATGGTCTCCTTGTAGGCGATCCGGCGCGGATGGCTCTGCGCGCTGACGCCGTATTTCTCCGCGAGCCGCTCCAGCGCGACGCGCAGATGCATCTCGCCCTGCCCCCAGAGCACGAGCTCCTGGGTATCGGTGTTCTGTTCCACGACCAGCGAGGGATCCTCCTCCACGATGCGGGCGAGCGCCGTGGTGAGCTTCACCTCGTCCTTGCGGTCGTTCACGTCGAGGGCGAGGCCGTAGACCGGCGCCATCGGCACGACGGGGTGGAGCTGGGGGGCGGCGCCCTTGGCGTCCGTGAGCGTCTCGCCCGTCGCCACGTCCTCCAGGCGTCCGAGGGCGACCGTGTCCCCGGCGAGCGCCTTGTCGCGCTTTCTCGTCTCCTGCCCAATGAGGGTGAAGAGCCCGCCGACACGCCCGTCCTTGCCCGCGCGGCCATAGAGCGTGGCACCGTCGGCGATCTCGCCCTTGAGGACGCGCACCAGGGAGAGCTTGCCGCTGTGGGGCGTGTGGATCGTCTTCAGCACCTGCGCGACGCTGCCGCCGCCCGTGCCGCCGTCGAGCCCCAGCCGCTCCGCCGCGCCGTCGACGCCGCGGACCTCGTGGCGCAAGGCCTTCATGAGGCGGACAATGCCGTTGCCGTTCTCCGCCGACCCCAGGAGCACCGGCGTGATCTGTCCCTCCGCGAGCTCGGCGGAGAGATCGTCGAACACCGCGTCGCGCGGCGGCTCGATATCCTCCAGGAGCTGCTCCATCAGCGCGTCGTCATAGTCGGCGAGCTTCTCCAGCATGGAGAAGCGGGCCTCCTCCTTGCGCTCCGACAGGTCGCCCGGCAGATCGATCACCTCGCTGGGGGCGTGCTCGCGATAGAGAAAGGCCCGTTCCAGCGCGAGATCGACGAACCCCGTCACGATGCCGTTCTCCCAGATCGGGATCTGGCGCAGCACGAGCGGCGCGTCGCTCGCCGGCTGGAGATATTCGAGCACGTCGCGGATGCGGCCCGAGGCCTTGTCCACCTTGTTGATGAAGAGCAGGCGCGGCACGCCGAGCGCGTCGAGCTGCTTGAGGATGAGCTGGATCGCCGGCACCTTCTTGTCGTCCGGTTCGCACACGACCACTGCCGCGTCGCACCCCGCGAGCACGGCGGCCTGCTCCTGGGCGAACTCGATCGATCCGGGGCAGTCGAGAAAGGTGTAGCTGTCGCCAAGGAAGTCGGTGGAGGCCGCATTGACCTCCACGCTCATGCCGTGGCTGCGCGCCTCCGGCGAGGCGTCCCCGACGGTCGACCCGTCCGCCACGCGGCCCTGCCGGCCAATGGCGCCGGTGCGGTAGAGAATGGCATCGAGCAGGGTGGTCTTGCCGCAGAGATAAGGGCCCACGAGTGCGATGCACCGCGGGCCCGCGGCCGGTCTACCGGTCGTTTGGGCCATGGCGGATCCTCCTTCATTGGCGCGTCCGGGCCGTCCGCCTGCTCCCCGCCATCCTGCCGGATGGCCCCGATTGCGGATCTTGCCTTGTGCTCATGGTCGGACTCTTCCCGCATGGATGCAAGAGGCCGTCACAGGGCCTGAAGACGCAAGCCGTCGCGCCGAATCCGGAGATCCCGCCGTCACTCCTCGTATTTGAGCGTCATGGTGGCGATGCCGGCGGCGATGTCCAGCCCCGTCTGGGCCTGCACGCTGACCGGCTGGAGCTGGATGGTCCTGTTGTTGCCGCCCACCATCACATTGGCGCCGACACCGACACCGGCCGTCGCTTCCGCGCTCACGCCCGCATAGGTTCCCGCGAGGCTGCCCGCCCCCACACCGCGCGATGGCGCGAAGACGGCCCAGACGATGGTCGTCTCCTGCGTCACGCCGATATCGACGCCGAACTTCTTGACCTTGCCGTGATAGGTCTCGCGCACATCCGAGCCCGCCTTCTTGAAGGTGCAGGTCATCTTCTTGCTGGAGCCCACGAGAAACCCGAACCCGCCATCGACCATGCAGGTCAGCGTCCCGATCTTCACATCCTCCGCGGCGGCCTGCCCGCTGCCGATGGCCATCGCGCCGGCGGCGACGAGCGCTGCAAATCCAACCCTTCCGATCGTCTTCATGAGACTCCTACCTCCAAATTGTCCCTGGCGCCGTGCCAGAATCAGCGCCGATGATGGCATCGGATCGCACCAGCGCATAGACGGTCTTTGGCGCTTCGGCTCAATCGCTCATGCATAATGTTATTTTATCCTGCAATAATTCCCGAGATCGATTGATTCCAGAAACAATACAGAAGATCATCACCGTGTGCCGCGGGGCATGATGTGAGGCGCTAGGGACAATGCACGATATTCCCGCAGCTTTCGGGTTGGCGTTCGCGCTGCTCGTCTCCGGCGATCCGGACCTGTGGGAGATCGTTCTGCTGTCTCTCCGGGTCAGCCTGGCTGCCGTGGCGATCGCCTGCGCGATCGGCCTGCCGCTGGGTGCGGTGCTCGCCGTGTTGCGCTTTCCCGGCCGCATGGGCGTCATCACTCTGGTCAACGCGCTGATGGGCCTGCCGCCGGTCGTGGTCGGGCTCGGCGTCTATCTCGCGATCTCCAGCTCCGGTCCGCTCGGCGTGCTCCAGCTTCTCTACACGCCCGCGGCCATGATCATCGCGCAGACCATTCTCGTCGCGCCTATCGTGACCGCGCTCACCCGGCAGGTGGTGGAGGATCTCGCGCGCGAATATGACGAGCATCTGCGCTCGCTGGGCATCGGCTGGGCCGGGCTCGTCTCCACGCTGCTGTGGGATGCGCGCTACAGCCTGATCACCGCCGCGCTCGCGGGCGTCGGCCGGGCGATCGCGGAGGTCGGCGCCGTCATCATCGTCGGCGGCAACATCAATCACGTGACCCGCGTGATGACGACGGCCATCGCGCTGGAGACCTCCAAGGGCGACCTCGCGCTGGCGCTGGCGCTCGGCATCATCCTGATCGCCATCGCCATCGCCATCAACGCGGCCCTGATGGCGCTGCGCGGCACGGCCGGGAGGCTCGCCTATGTCTGAGCCAGCCCTCGCCCTGGACCGGCCGGTCGCGCCCGTCGCCCCCGACACGCGCAAGCCTGCGCTCTTTCCCCTCGAGGCGCGCGGGCTCGTCCTCGACATTGACGGCCACCGGCTGATCGACCATGTCGACCTCACGCTCGGCTTCGGCCCGCTGACCGTCGTCATGGGCCCGAACGGGGCCGGCAAGAGCCTGCTCCTGCGCCTGCTGCACGGGCTGATCGCGCCGAGCGCCGGCCAGATCGCCTGGGCCGGGCGACCGGCCGACCGGCAGATCCGCCTGGCGCAGGCCATGGTGTTCCAGCGCCCGGTCATCCTGCGCCGCTCGGTCGCGGCCAATATCCGCCACGCGCTGCGCACGCGCGGCATTTCAGGCTCCGCGCTCGCGACACGCATGGGCGAGGTGCTCGCCGCCGCGCGGCTGGAGGCCCGCGCCCACACGCCGGGCCGTGCGCTCTCCGGCGGCGAACAGCAGAGGCTGGCGGTCGCGCGCGCACTGGCGCTCGAGCCCCGCGTGCTGTTCCTCGACGAGCCGACGGTCAATCTCGACCCGGCCTCCACGGAGATCGTGGAGACCATGGTGTCCGCCGCCCACGAGGCCGGCACGAAGATCGTGCTCATCACCCACGACCGGGCCCAGGCGCGCCGGCTGGCCGACGAGGTCGTGGTCATGCATTCCGGCCGGATTGTGGAGGAAGGCCCCGCCGAACGCGTCTTCGCCGCGCCGGCCTCGCGCGAGGCGCGCGCCTATCTCGCCGGAGAGCTTCTCGTCTAACCGCCATGCAAGAGTCCATATCGAAGGGAGGGACCCCCATGATCCGCAAATTCTGGCTGACAGGCATCGTCGCCGCGGTCCTCGCCGCCGGCACGGTCGCCAGCGGACCGGCAAGTGCCGAGGACAAGCCGTTCATCATCGTCCAGTCGACCACATCGACGCAGAATTCCGGCCTGTTCGACGCGATCCTGCCGAAATTCGCCGACGCCTCCGGCATCGAGGTGCGCGTGGTGGCCGTCGGCACGGGCCAGGCGCTGAAGAATGCGCGCAATTGCGACGGCGACGTGCTGCTCGTCCACGCCAAGCCGGCGGAGATGACGTTCGTCGAGGAAGGCTACGGCACCGGACGCGACGACGTGATGTACAACGACTTCGTGATCGTCGGCCCGAAGGACGACCCGGCGGGCATCAAGGGCATGAAGGACGCGCCGAAGGCCCTCTCGACGATCGCCGGGGCCAAGGCGCCCTTCGCCTCGCGCGGCGACGATTCGGGAACCAACAAGAAGGAGCTGGCGCTCTGGACGGAGACCGATGTGGACCCGAAGGCGGCCAGCGGCTCCTGGTATCGCGAGACCGGCTCCGGCATGGGCGCCACGCTCAACACCGCCGCCGGCATGAACGCCTATACGATGAGCGACCGGGCGACCTGGATCGCCTTCAAGAACAAGGCGGACCTGGAGATCCTGGTGGAGGGCGACTCCAAACTCTTCAACCAGTACGGCGTGATCCCGGTCAATCCGGAGAAGTGCCCGAACGTCAAGACAAAGCTCGGCAAGACCTTCATCGACTGGCTGATCGGGCCGGACGGCCAGAAGGAGATCGCCGCCTACAAGGTGGACGGCCAGCAGCTCTTCTATCCCAACGCCAAGAAGGAAGGCAGCTGAGTTTCCTTTGCCCCCGACCGGGCCGGGGCGGCCGACCGCCATTTCGGTCGCCCCATTTTCTCCGCCGGTCGGAACGACACGGGAGGGCAGGCGATGACCGGCCGGATTCTGGGAGCACTGATCGTCTTGGCAGGATTGGCAAGCGCTCCGGCGCAGGCGTCGGACGACACCGTCGTGCTGTTCGCCGCCGGCAGCCTCAAGGCGGCGCTCGGTGCCGTCGCGGAGGCCTTCTCGGATGAATACGGCACACCCGTCGAGGCGCGCTTCGGGCCGTCCGGCCTGATGCGCGAGCGCATCGAGGGCGGCGAGACGGCCGGGTTGTTCGCCTCCGCCAACATGACGCATCCCCTGGCGCTGAGGGCCGCAGGGCGCGGCGGACCGGTGGCGCTGTTCGCCCGCAACAGGCTGTGCGCCATCGTCCAGCCTGAAGTGCAGACCACGACGGAAACGCTGCTCGACACCCTCCTCGACCCAGAGATCCGGCTCGGCACCTCCACGCCGAAGGCCGACCCCTCCGGCGACTATGCCTGGGCGCTGTTCGACAAGGCCGAGGCCCTCGTCCCCGGCGCCGCGGGCACGCTGAAGGCGAAGGCGCTGAAGCTCACCGGCGGGCGCGACAGCGAGCCCCCGCCGGAGGGCCGCAACACCTATGGCTGGGTCATGGAGGAGGGCAAGGCGGACGTCTTCCTCACCTATTGCACCAATGCCCGCCTCGCCAAGGCGGAGGTGCCGGCGCTCAGGATCGTCGCCATCGCGGAGGCGCTGGCGGTCGGCGCGGAATACGGGTTGATCGTGCTCGACGGCGCGCCGTCGGGGGCCTCCCGCCTCGCCCTGTTCATCCTCTCGCCCGAGGGCCAGCGCATCCTGGACGGCTTCGGCTTCTCCGTCGGCGCGATCCCCGCCGATGCGATGTCCAAGGGCGGCTGAGCCGGCTCACGGGCCGTTATAGCGCACCGTCCCGAGCCCCGAGACGTCGTAGCCGCCGAGCTCGGCGGCACGCTCCGCGAAGCGGGCGGAGCGCGCGAATGTCATGAGCGCCTGCAGGGGCGGCTCGAAATAGGCCGACCGCCAGATGGCGAGGTCGTAGCGCTCCTCCACGAGGGGCACGAAATCCAGCCGGAAGGGCCGGGCCGCCGCGGCGATGGCGAAACCGGCATCCGCCTTGCCCTCCGCCACGGCGGCGGCGACCTCGATCTCGGTGAGCGCCGGCGTCTCGATGGGGGCGACGGTCGCGGGGTCGAGCCCCGCCTCGGCGATGAGCCGCTTGAACAGGAGCGCGGCGCCCGCCTCCTGCTGGCGCCCGGCGAAGCGGTGGCCCCTGAGGTCGGCCAGCGTCCTTATGCCCAGCGGATTACCCGGCGCCACGATCAGCCCCTGGCTGCGGCGCGCCCATTGCATGGCGACCACCGGCTGGCCGGGCATCATGCGGGTGAGATGGCGCGTGTTCCAGGCGTCCTCGCCATCCTCGCGAATGTGGATGCCCGCCGCTATGGCCTCGCCGCGCGCGAGCCGGCGCAGGCCGTCGAGGCTGCCGCCGAAATTGACCGCGATCCCCGAGCCCGCCTCGCGCAGCGCCCAGTCGAGCAGCGGGTCGTGGCTGCCCGCGCAGACCGGCGGGCGCTCGCGCAGGGCGTCCACGCCGCCGGAATACTCGCTGTGCTGGATCAGCCAGGCATCGATGAGCGCGCGCGGGAACAACAGCTTGCCCGTCACCCGCACGCAAGGGATGGCGGAGGAGGAGGCCAGGTCGTAGACCTTGCGCTCCTTGATGCGGAGCAGCTCGGCCACCTCCCTCGTCGTCATGAGCTCCGGCCCGGTCACGCCTTTCCTCCCTTTTCCTCGCCAGAAGGGGACGCGGACGGCCGCCGCCGCTCTCCAGCCCCTATTTCAGGCTGCCGCAGAAGCGCTGGATGCGGGTGCAGGCCTCCTCCAGCGCCTCCGTCGCCGTGGCGTAGGAGATGCGGAAGAAGGGCGACAGCCCGAAGGCCGCCCCATGCACCACGGCCACGCCCTCGGCCTCCAGGAGCTCGCGGGCGAAATCCTCGTCCGTCGCGATCTTCGCCCCCGACGGCGCCGTCTTGCCGATGGTCCCCTCGCAGGAGGGATAGACGTAGAAGGCGCCCTCCGGCGTCGGGCAGGTGAGCCCGTTCGCCTGGTTCAGCATGGAGACGACGAGGTCGCGGCGCTCCTTGAACACCTTGTTGTGCTCGGCGATGAAGCCCTGCGGCCCGTTGAGCGCCTCGACCGCCGCCCACTGGCTGACGCTCGACGGGTTGGAGGTCGACTGCGACTGGATCTTGCGCATGGCCGCGATCAGCGGCTCCGGGCCGCCGGCGAAGCCGATCCGCCAGCCGGTCATGCAATAGGCCTTCGACACGCCGTTGATGGTGAGCGTGCGCTCCATGAGCCGCGGCTCGACCTGCGCCGGGGTCACGAAGGTGAAGTCGTCATAGACCAGGTGCTCGTACATGTCGTCGGTCATGACCCAGACATGCTCGTGGCGCATCAGCACGTCGGTCAGGCTTTTGAGCTCGTCGCGGGTATAGGCCGCGCCGCTCGGATTGGAGGGCGAGTTGAAGATGAGCCACTTGGTCTTCGGCGTGATCGCCTTTTCCAGCGCCTCCGGCTTCAGCTTGAAATTGTCCTCCAGCCGCGCCTCCGCGAAGACCGGCGTGCCGCCGGCGAGCAGCGCCATGTCGGGATAGCTGACCCAGTAGGGGGTCGGGACCACCACCTCGTCGCCGGGGTTCAGCGTCGCCATCAGCGCATTGTAGATGACCTGCTTGCCGCCGGTGCCCACCGAGATCTGGGAGGGCGTGTAGTCGAGGCCGTTATCGCGCTTGAACTTGGCGACGATCGCCTCCTTCAGCTCCGGAATTCCGTCGACGGCGGTGTATTTCGTCTCGCCGCGGCGGATCGCGTCGATGGCGGCGTCCTTGACGTTGTCCGGCGTGTCGAAATCGGGCTCGCCCGCCCCCAGCCCGATGACGTCGCGGCCGGCGGCCTTCAGCTCGCGCGCCTTCTGGGTCACGGCAATGGTCGGCGATGGCTTGATACGGCTAAGCGAGTCGGCAATGAACCCCATGATGTCTCGTCCTTCCCATGACAATGCGGCCAGGCGGGGCGCAAACTAGCGCGGAGACCGGACAATCGCAATTGACTTTGGCGCCCGAAGCGGGACAGTGGCCGCCATGACCACCGCGCCCAAGGGATCCTCCGACACACCCGTCCTCGTCGCCGGCGGCGGCATTGCCGGCCTCGCCACAGCGCTCGCGCTCGCCCGCCGCGACCGCCCCGTCCACGTCTTCGAGGCGGCGCCCGCCTTCGAGGAGGTCGGGGCGGGCCTTCAGCTCGGCCCCAATGCGGTGCGCGCGCTCGACCGGCTGGGCGCGCTCGACCGGGTGCTGCCGGCGACCGTCGCGCCGGAGGCGATCCTGATCCGCGACGGGCGCAATGGCCGTCTCCTTGCGCGCATCCCGCTCGGTCCCGAATTCGAGGCCCGGTTCGGCGCGCCCTACCGTGTCGTCCATCGCGCCGATCTCCTGCACGGCCTGGTCGAGACCTGCCGCGCGACGCCTGAGATCGCGCTGTCGACGGGCAAGGCGCTCGACCGGTTCGACGAGGACGCGGCGGGCGTGACGGCCTCGTTCGCCGACGGGTCGGCGGCGGCCGGCCGGGCGCTTGTCGGGGCCGACGGCATACGCTCCGCGGTGCGCCGGCAGCTCCTGGACGATGGCGGGCCGGATTTCTCCGGCCACATTCTCTACCGCGCGCTCGCCCCCATGAAGGACGCGCCGGAGGCCGCTTCCGACGCGGCCGTCACGCTCTGGCTCGGCCCCGGCGGCCATGTGGTGCACTATCCGGTGAGCGCCGGCAGGAAGCTCAATATCATCGCCGCCTTCGACGGCAACTGGCACGAGAGCGGCTGGAGCGCGCCCGGATCGCCGCGCGCCCTTCTGGAGGCCTTCCGCTGGGCCCATGCCGACCTTCGCGCCGTGCTGGAGGCGCCGCGCCGCTGGCTCAAATGGGCCGGGGCCGACCGCGCGCCTGCGGAGCGCTGGAGCCGGGGCCGCGTCACGCTCGTCGGCGACGCCGCCCACGCCGTGCTGCCCTATCTGGCGCAAGGCGCGGCGATGGCGCTGGAGGACGCGGTCGTGCTCGGCGAGGCGGCGGGCGAGACCGGCGCGGACCTGCCGGACGCCTTCGCCGCCTACGAGGCGGCCCGGCACGCGCGCACCGCCAAGCTGCGCAGCGAAAGCCGGCGGCACGGGCGCGCCTACCACCTCTCCGGCCCGCTCCGCGTCGCCCGCGACCTCGTGGTCCGGCGCATGGGCGGCGCACGCGGCCTCGACCGCATGGCCTGGCTCTATCGCTGGCCCTGACGGACAGCCCCGGGTCCGGGGAAGGGCTGTTTGCGTCCGGCTTCACCCTCCCATCGCTCACGCGATGGGCCCCTCCCTCTCCCGCGAGGGGAGAGGGTTTGTCGGCCGATCCGCCTCATTTTCCCTCTCCCCCCGCAATGCTCAAACATCCATCGAAGCGTCTGCGGGCGTTGGCCGCTTCCCCGTCCGGGGGCCGTCGTGGGATAATGCGCGCCTTGCCCCAGGCAGCGGAGCGGTCCCATGACGAGCCTCGACCCCCATCTCGATATCCCGGCCTCGGCGCTTGCCGACCGGTCGCGCATGCTGATCGTCGCCGCGCTCATGGACGGGCGCGCCTATACGGCCAAGGAGCTCGCCTATCGCGCGGGCATCTCGCCCCAGACGGCGAGCTTCCATCTCCAGAGGCTCGCCGATGCCGGCCTCATCCTGTGCCATCCCCAGGGGCGGCACCGCTATTACCGCCTCGCGGGCGAGGATGTCGCCGCGGCGATAGAGACCATGATGACCATCGCCCCGCGCGAGCATCTGAAACGCCAGCCGATGCGCGCGGGCCGCGAGATCGCCTTCGCGCGGTCCTGCTACGACCATCTCGCCGGCGCGCTCGGCGTGGCGCTCGCCGACCGGATGAGCGACATGGGCGCCGTCCTCTCCCATGGGCGTGACTTCGCGCTCACGCCGCGCGGCCTCCATCTCGCCCGCGACATCGGGCTCGATCCCGACGGGCTGGCCCGCCCGGGCCGGCCGATGATCCGCCACTGCCTCGACTGGACCGAGCGGCGCTTCCATTTCGCCGGCAGCCTCGGCAAGGGGCTGCTCGGCCATTTCCTCGCGGAGAACTGGCTCCGCCGCGGCGACGGGACGCGCGCCCTCGCCGTCACGGCGAAGGGGCGGCAGCTGTTCAAGACCGTCTTCGAGATCGACACGGACGCGCTGGCGGGCGAAAGCGCGGCGCGGCGCGAGGCGGGTTAGCCGCTTCCCGACATGTCCGGCATGGGGCGTCCAGACCGAAACCCTCCTTCTCTCGTCATGCCCGGGCTTGTCCCGGGCATGACGAACGGGATATGAACCCGATTCAACTCGCCGCATCCTGACCGCCGAGCGGTCCCGGCCCTCCAGCGCTCACCTCATCGTGTCCAGATGGCGCAGCCAGTCCTCGTCCGCCGCGGCCCGGCGGCCGGGCCGGCGCCAGTCGAGGCGGACGCCGATGTCGCGCAGCATGCGCTCGTCGCAGGCCTCCAGCATGACGAGCGTCCGCCGCCTGCGCCGGTGCCCGAGAATGGCGGCGACGAGACGCCCGTACCATGCCGCCGCCCTGCCATGCCGCTTGCGGGTCTGTGTCGCTGCCGTCGTCATCCTGCGCTCCATCGGGTTTCGGAAAAGGGGAGTGGCATCCTCCCGGATCGCCGGGGTCCGCGCACTCCGTACCTTGCTGTCCAATCCAGTCTTAGGCGCAAGGCGGCCGGCGTTCACCGTGGATCGCTTCCATGGTTGTCTTAGGATCCGCCCGGTGCTCCGATAGCGGCACGCAGAGAACACCGGAGGATGCCCGATGACCGCCCGTTCCATGCCCTTTCCGCCGTCCCTCCAGGCCCGCCTCGACCGCGACGGTCCGATCCGCGTGGGGCTGGTGGGGGCCGGCAAGTTCGGCTCCATGTTCCTGTCGCAGGTGCCGTCCTCGCCCCATATCGGGCTCGTCGCCATCGCCGATCTCGACGTGGAGCGGGCGCGCGGCGCCTGCCGGGCGGTGGGCTGGGACGAGGAGCGCATCGCCGCGACGGCGTTCCTGGAGGACGGCGCCGCGCTTGCCGCGCGCGACGATGTGGAGGTGGTGATCGAGGCGACCGGGCATCCCGCCGCCGGCATCGCCCATGCACGCGCGGCCATCGCCGCGGGGCGCCATATCGTCATGGTGAATGTGGAGGCCGACGTGCTGGCCGGGCCGCTGCTCGCCGCGGAGGCGGCGGAGGCCGGCGTCGTCTATTCCATGGCCTATGGCGACCAGCCGGCGCTCGTCGCCGAGCTCGTCGACTGGGCCAGGCTCGCGGGCTTCGAGGTCGTCGCCGCCGGCAAGGGCACGAAGTACCTGCCCGCCTTCCATGCCTCCACCCCCGACACGGTGTGGGACCATTACGGGCTGACGGCGCAGGAGGCCGCACGCGCCGGCATGAACCCGCAAATGTTCAACTCCTTCCTCGACGGCACGAAGTCGTCCATCGAGATGGCGGCCATCGCCAATGCCTGCGGGCTCGCCTGCCCCGGGGACGGGCTCGGCTTCCCGCCCTGCGGCGCCGACGATCTCCAGACCGTGCTCAGGCCGCGCGAGGCGGGCGGCGTGCTGGCGGGCAAGGGCATGGTGGAGGTCGTCTCCTCGGTCGAACGCGACGGGCGCGAGGTGGAGCGCGACCTGCGCTGGGGCGTCTATGTGGTCTTCGAGGCGCCGAACGACTATGCCGCCGCCTGCTTCCGGCAATATGGCCTGAAGACCGACCCGACCGGGCGCTATGCCGCGCTCTACAGGCCCTATCACCTGATCGGGCTGGAGCTCGGCGTCTCCGTCGTGCGCGCGGCGGTCGACGGCACGGCGACGGGAGCCACGCGCGACTGGACAGGCGACGTGGCGGCGGTCGCCAAGCGCGACCTCTCAGCGGGCGAGACGCTCGACGGCGAGGGCGGCTTCACCGTCTGGGGCAAGCTCGTGCCGTCGGAACGCTCGCGCGGGCTCGATGCGCTGCCCATCGGCCTCGCCCACGGCGTCCGGCTCGGCCGCGACATTCCCGCAGGCGGGATCGTCACCGCGGGCGACCTTGCCGAGAGCCCGTCGGGCGCGGCGTGGGACACTCGCCGGGCCATGGTCCAGAGGTTTTCTTAACTCACTGTTTACGCTGTCTAAATCTGGCCCCAAAGAGTCCAGACCGTTCCCACAATCCCACTCATTTGTGGCCTCGATTGTCCTGTTTCATGGAAGCGTTCGACGGAACCATCTCCAGCCACGGGACGAGCTGCCATGACACAATCGGCAAGAGGACACACAGGATCACCCGCCCGGCGCCTCAGGCGCGCGCTCATTCTGCTTCTCGCCGGCGCCTGGCTCTCCGCGGCGGCGCTTCCCGCCGCTGCCGCGGACACGTCCCCCGCCGTTGCCGGCGGCCATGCCGCGGCCACCGCGCAGCCCGCCGAGGCGGACAGGGCGGATGCGGCGCGCAAGATGATCAGCCAGTCGCAGGCGCGCGCCCAGGCGCTCGCGGTGCGCGACGATCCGCGCGTCGCCTTCGCCATGCTGCTGTCGCTGTTCGGGGTGGCCGCCGCGCTCACCGGCGTCTTCTGGCGCCAGTCCGGCACCGGCCGGCGCCAGGAGGACGACGCTCCCGGCGACAGGCCCGAGCGCCATCTCGGCGAGTAGCCGCGCGAACAAAAAAAGGGGCCCCGAAGGACCCCGCTGCGCTCGGTGGAAGCTACTCTATCGGGCGCAAAGAAGAATTGGGTTCCGGGAAATCGGCGCCCCCTCTCGTCCAGAGTGGAAAGGAGAGAGGGCGCCCCCGGTCGATTACAACTATGAAGAGCCATGGCGGCCGAGACCAGCCACAAACCCGCATCGCCGCGATGCATAAATGGATACCCTCCACGGAAGGTGCTCCACTATTGGCGAACGGGCTGGACCTTGCCGGAACCTTTGGCACAATCGGCGGCGGGTCGAATCATCCGCCCGTCCCTGCTGCCAAGGAGCCCCGTTGCGCCCATGAAACTCTCCGCACCGACCTTTCCCGTCTTCCTGATCTCGCTTGTCCTGACGGCGCTGGCCGTGGCGAGCCTCTATACGCATATCCCGCTGGTCGCGGGCCATGCCTTCTGGTTCGCCGTCGGCGGCTATGTGCTCCTGGCGCTCGGCAACATCCTGCGCGGCTGGTAGCGTTTCCTGTCCGATCGAACCGGCGCCGGCCCGCTCCCCCCACCCACGGGATCATAATTTCATGGGTGGCCGGATGGGGGAGCGGGCCGGCGCCGTTCTAAACGCAAGGACTCATGGGGCAGCCTTCGCGCGCCCTGCCTGCAGCAGACGCTTGCCCTATATGGTCGCCACGGGGGTGACCGGCGAGCCGACGGAGCCGGGCAGTCTGAGCGGCGGCGCGGTGAGCAGGAAGCGCGAGCGGCCGGCCTCGCGCAGACTGGCGGCGAGCTCGTCCAGATACCACAACTCGCCCAGATGGATGCCGAGCTTGAACAGGCAGAGCTCGTGCAGCGGCAGGCCGGCGCAGGGGACTTCGCCCGTGCGGGCGGGATAGTGCTCCACGGCGTAATTGTCCGCCGCGATCACGCTGATGCCGGATGAGCGGATCCAGTCATGGAGACCCTCGTCGCGCCCGTCGAGCGCGGCGCAGGCCTCGTGCAGCCGCTCCGCATCGGGCTCGCCGCCCATCGCCAGCACCTCTCCGGCAAAGCCCGTATGGAGCACCAGCATGTCGCCGGGCTCGACCGTCACGCCGTCCGCCGCCATGATGTCGAGCAGCGTGTCGCGGCCCACGAGCGTGCGGCCCCGGCCGAGATGCCTCTCCAGATCCACCATGACGGCGCGGCCCTGGACGCCGGTCCGGGCCATGTTCTCGATGCCGAGCGCATGCGCGCGCACGCCCTCCACCGCATCGTGGCCGTGATGGAGCGCCGCGCCCTCCACATGCTCGCCCGCGCGGTAGCCATTGTAGTAGACGCCCTCCGCGACGCCGTCGCCATCGGCGTCGAAATGCGAGCCGACATGGGCGAGCGCGTCCCACTGGGTCGAATACTGGGTATAGAGCAGCACCGCGTCGTCGCTGACGAGGTCGGTCGCGCCGGGCACGTCCTTCCCCAGCGGATAGTTGAAATTGGCCTGCTCGCCCCGCTCGGCGGCGAAATGGCGCGGCGGCCTTCTGAGCCTGTTGAGCACGTTGCCGCCCGGATAGTCGAGCGGCAGGCTGAGGCAGAAGGAGCGCCCGTCGCGCACCTCCGCAATGCCTTCGAGCACCTTTTGCGGCGTGAGGAGATTGAGCCGGCCGATCTGGTCGTCGGCGCCGAACTCGCCCCAGTTGGAGCCCTCCGGCCTGTTGGTCCACCTCATGGGCCTTCCCCCTTTCAGTTCCCGTGCGATGCGGCCGCGAGAAGGCCGCCGGCGATAATGAGCTTCTGGACCTCGGTCGTGCCCTCATAGATGCGCAGCGCCCGGATCTCGCGATAGAGGCTTTCCACCGGCATGCCGACGGTCACGCCGAGCCCGCCGAAGAGCTGGACGGCACGGTCGATCACGCCCTGGGCCTGTTCGGTGGCGAAGAGCTTCGCCATCGCCGCCTCGCGCGAGGTGCGCGCGCCCGTCGTGTCCTTCACCCAGGCGGCGCGGTAGACGAGGAGGGCCGAGGCCTCGATGGCCGTCGCCATGTCGGCGATCTTGTCCTGCGTCATCTGGTAGTCGGCCAGCGCGCGCCCGCCGATCCTGCGGGCGGCGGCCCGCTTCAGCGCCTCGTCCAGCGCGCGGCGGGCAAGCCCGACGGCGGAGGCGCCGACGCTGGACCGGAAGACGTCGAGCACGCTCATGGCGATCCTGAAGCCGTCGCCCGGCGCGCCGATCATGGCCGAGGCCGGGACGCGGCACTCGTCGAAACGCAGCGTTCCGAGCGGATGCGGCGCGATCACGGGAATGCGCTCGATGACGGAGAAGCCGGGCGCATCCGCCTCCACGACGAAGGCGGACAGGCCGCGCGCCCCGTCCGCCTCGCCGGTGCGCGCGAAGACGACGTACTGGTGGGCGAGATCGGCGTTGGAGATCCAGGTCTTCTCGCCATTGAGCACATAGGCGTCGCCGTCGCGCCGCGCGGCCATCTCCATCTCGCCCGGATTGGAGCCCGCGCCCTCCTCCGACAGGGCGAAGGCGGCGATGCGCGTGCCGTCCATGACGCCCCGGAGATAGCGCTCGCGCTGGTCGGGCGTGCCGAACAGCGTGATCGCCGCGCTGCCGAGCCCCTGCATGGCGAAGGCGAATTCGCCGAGGCCGGAGAGCCGTGCCAGCATATCGCGGGCGAGGCAGATGCTGCGCGCATCGAGCCGCCCGTCGAGCGACGCCGCCAGTCTCAGCCACCCCGCATCGCCGAGCCTTGCGACGAATTGCGGCGCGAGCGCATAGACGTCGCCGCCCGCATGCTCCTGCGCGACCAGATCGTCGAGCGCGGTGTCCGCCCAGTCCCCGAGCGCCCGGAGCGCGCGGTGGCGCTCGTCGAAAAACGGCCAGTGCAGCATCTCGTCGAACATCAGGGGCGGTCCTCCTCAGGCGTTGTCCGTGTCCGCTGCGCAGCCCAGTCGCGCAGCACGTTGCGCAGGATCTTCGCGCCATTGGCGCTGTGGACGCGCGGCAATTCGTCGACGGCGAACAGGCGGGCGGGCACCTTGAAGCGGGCAAGGCGCTTGGCGCAGAACTCGCGCAGCGCCTCCTCGTCCGCCGGCGCCTGCGCCGTCTCCACGAAGGCGACCGCCTTGCCGGCGAGCGCGCCGGAGCCCGCCACGACGGCGCAGGCCTTCACGGCCGGATGGGTCTCCAGATGCGCCTCGATCTCGGCGGGCGAGACCAGGAAGCCCCCGAGCCTCAGCGCATCGCCGCCACGCCCGACGAAGACGAAACCGCCATCGCCCGTCGTGTAGCCGAGATCGCCGGTGCGGAAATAGCCGTCCGCCGCGATCGCCTCGCGCGTCGCCTGCGCGTTCCCGAAATAACCGACCATGCGCGTCGGCGAGAGGATCTCCAGCATGCCCGTCTCCCCGTCGGCGAGCGTCTCGCCCGTCTCCGGATCGACGGCGCGCACCCGCGCGCCCGGCACCACGGGCACGCCGCCGGCGAGCGTGCGGCGTTCGGGATCGTCGCGCGGCTGGACGGCGAACAGGGCATGGGTCTCGCTCATGCCGAACAGGCCGACCATGGCGAGCCCCTTCGCATCCGCCGCCTCCACGATGCCGGGCTCGCCGGAGAACCGGGCAAAGCCGCAGAAGCGCACCGTCTGGAAGGCGCACGCATCCTCCGCCGCCGCGACGAGCCGGGCGATCATCTCGTCGCTCGCATTGAACTGGGTGACGCCGTGGGCCGCGATCAGCCGCACCGCCTCTTGCGCATCGAACACGGTCTGGAGCACGGCCGCCCTGCCCGCCGCGACGCCTGCGAGCGCCTGGGTGAGGCCGAAGGTGCCGCAGAAGGGCAGGAGCTGGAGAAGCACCGTGCCCGCCTCGCGATAGCCGAGCCCCGTCGCGGCATGGCGGGCATGGGCTGAGAGCGCGCCCTGGCGGTGGAGGACGAATTTCGGCTTCGAGGTCGTGCCCGACGTGGTGAAGATCAGGCAGGGATCGTCCGGGCCGCCCTCGTCGGCCTCGAGCGGCGCGGCCTTCAGGAGGTCGGCGAAGGCGGTGGCCCGCGCGCCCGCGACGAGGGGGGCACGCGGCGCGTCCCCGACGGTCACCACATGGTCGAGCGAGGCGAGCGCGGCGGGCGCGACGCCGGCGAGGATCCCTGCGAAATCGATATTCCTGAAGCCCGGCCACAGGATCAGCGCGCGGCAGCCGGACCGCCCGACAATGTCCTCCACCTCCGCACTGCGGAAGCGCGTATTGACGGAGACCGCGACGGCGCCGAGGCGGGCCAGCGCGAGGAAGGCCACCAGCCAGTCGGGCGTATTGGGCAGCCAGATCGCCACCCGGTCGCCGCGCCCGATGCCGAGGCGGCCGAGCCCGCCCGCCACGCGCCGGCTCGCCTCCGATATCTCGCCATAGGTGACCGTCCGGCCGTCATGGACGAGCGCGGCGGCGTGCCCGTCGGCGGCATCGACCAGGGCGCCGAGCGCCGTTTCCTCCCCGTGGGGCATCCTCTCCTCCCCGTCTGCCCTGTCCGGTTCACGCACCTTGCGGGGCGAGCGCCCCGGTGTCTTGTTGTCTTTCGATCCTGCCCCCGTCCGGGTATGTTCCCCTTTCCTAGCTCGACGCCGCAGCGAGCGCGGCGGGAAGCGTCTCCTCCAGGAGATCGAGATCGGCCGGGGTGCCGGCGCTGATCCGGATGCAGCGGTCGAGCGGCGCGACACCCGGCATGCGCACGAAGATGTCGCGCGCGACGAGCTCGGCGAGGACGCGGCGGGCGAAGTCGCCGTCGCGGCCGCAATCGATGGCGACGAAATTCGCCGCCGACGGCAGGGCCTCCAGCCCGTTCGCCTCCGCAATGGCCGCGATGCGCCTGCGCGCGGCGGCGACCTCCGCGATCACATGGGCGAGCCAGCCCCGGTCGGCGAGCGCGGCGAGCGCCCCGGCCTGGGCGATGCGGTTCACGCCGAAATGGTTGCGGATCTTGTCGAAATTCGCGACGACGGAGGCCTCGCCGATGGCATAGCCGATGCGTGCGCCCGCCATGCCATAGGCCTTGGAGAAGGTGCGGAAGCGCAGGACCTTCGGGTTGTCCGCATCGATGGGCGGCAGCGCGCCGTCGGGCGCGAACTCGCAATAGGCCTCGTCGAGGCACAGCAGCGTGCCGTCGGGCACCGCGTCGATGAGATCGGAGACGGTCTCGCGCGGCCACCATGTGCCCATCGGATTGTCGGGATTGGCGAAATAGAGAAGGCGGGCCTCCTCGCGCCGGGCGAGAGCGGCGAGCGCGTCCGGGTCCTCGCGGTCGTCGCGATAGGGCACCGTCGCGAGCCGGCCGCCGAACCCCGCCACATGGAAGTTGAAGGTGGGATAGGCGCCCTTCGACGTGACGATGGCCACGCCCGGCTCGGTGACGAGCCTGACCGTGTAGCCGAGCAGGCCGTCGATCCCCTCGCCCACCACGACATTCTCCGGCGCGACGCCGTGATGGCGGGCAAGCGCCCGCTTCAGGTCGAAATTCTCCGGATCGCAATATTTCCAGATCCCCGACGCCGCCTCGCCCATCGCCTCGATGGCGGCGGGCGACGGGCCGAAGACATTCTCGTTGGCGCCGATGCGGGCGCGGAAGGGCTTGCCCCGCGCGCGCTCCTGCGTCTCCGGGCCGACAAAGGGCACGGTGGAGGGCAGGGTATCCACAAGGGCGGTCAGGCGTGGTGTCGTCATGGTCTTCCTCTGCGTCCGACCGGGCGCAGGTTGCTTGAGCATCTAAGGAACGATCGGTCCGCAATCGGATGACCCCACCCGATTGCCGGCCGACCCGGCGGCGAACGGCGACGATTGATCACCAATTCACAGGCCGGGTCAACCGGATCGCCCTCGCCCGCATCTGCCGCTTTCCAGATTTATCGATATATGATATATCACTTTTCCGAAGTATGATCGCATCGCTGCTTCGAGAGGGAGGGTTTCCAATGACATTCAGGCATCTGGCCGGCGCGGTCGCGCTCGCCGTCACGATCCTTGCCGGCGCCATGCCGTCGGCGCGCGCGGAGCTGCTCGACGATATCAAGGCGCGCGGGCAGCTCGTCTGCGGCACGCTCAACTACCTGCCCGGGGTCGGCTTTCTCGACGACAAGGGGGAATGGAGCGGCTTCGACGTCGATTTCTGCAAGGGCGCCGCGGCGGCCATTCTGGGCGACCCGGACAAGGTGGAGTTCGTCGCGCTGACCGGCGCGCAGAAATTCCCCGCGCTCGAATCCGGCGAGATCGACATCCTGTCGCGCAGCGTCACCGCGACCCTGTCGCGCGATAGCGCGCTCGGCTTCGACTATATCGGCCCCAACCACATGACCGGTCAGGGCTTCATGGTCCACAAGGCGCTCGGTGTGAGCGAGGTCGGCGACCTCGACGGGGCGACGATCTGCGTGCTCGCCGGCACCGTGACCGAGCGCTACCTCGCCGACTATTTCCGCGCCCGCGGCATGAGCTTCACGCCGGTCGCGGCCGAGAACAGCGACCAGCTCTACGCGCTCTATTTCGACGAGCGCTGCGACGCCATCACCATGGAGCCGCCCTATCTGGCGGTGCGGCGCCTCAGATCCGCCGATCCGGACGGCCACGTGATCCTGGAGGAGATGGTCGCGAAGTCCTTCGAGGCCCCGTTCATCCGCAACGGCGACCCGAAGTTCCACGAGGTGCTGCAATGGATGCATTACGGCCTGATCACGGCCGAGGAACTCGGCGTCACGCAGGCCAATGTCGAGGAGCTGGCCGCGACCTCCGAGGACCCGGTCATCCGGCGCTTCCTCGGCGTCGACGGGGATCTCGGCGCCGAGCTCGGCGTCGCCAATGACTGGATGGTGAAGGTCATCAAGGCCATCGGCAATTACGGCGAGTTCTACGACCGCAATATCGGCAAGGATTCGCCGCTCGGCCTGCCCCGGGGCATGAACGCCCTGTGGCGCGACGGCGGGGCGCTGGTCGCGCCTGGCTGGCAGTAGGCCGGGCCACCGCCACATCTAATGGCCGGCTGCGGTTCCCGCGGCCGGCCCGTCCGTCCCCGCCAACGCCCGAGCCCCCGGATGACCGCAAGGCGCTTCCGCATCCGCCGCGATATCGTGTGGCAGGCCCTGTTCCTCGCCGCCGTTATCGGCATGGGCACGCTCGTCGTCCACACCGCCTCGGAGAACCTGTCCCGGCTCTCCATCAGGAGCGGCTACGGCTTCCTGTGGGACAAGGCGCCCTTCGAGCTCGGCGAGAGCCTCATTCCCTATCGGGCCGGCGACACCTATTTCCGCGCCTTCCTGGTGGGCATCCTCAACACGCTCAAGGTCGCGCTGCTCGGCATCGTGCTGTCGACCGTGATCGGCACCGCCATCGCCATCGGCCAGCTTTCGCAGAGCGTCGTGGTGGCGCGCGCCTGCCGGTTCTATATCGAGACCGTGCGCAATGTGCCGCTGCTCCTGCAGCTCATCTTCTGGCACACGGTCATCACGAGGGGTCTGCCGCCCGTGCGCCGCGCGCTCTCGCCGGTGGAGGGCATCTATCTCAGCAATCGCGGGCTGTTCGTGCCGGCGCTCGGGGCCCATCCGGCTTACGGGCAGATGTTCGTGGGCCTCCTCGCCGGCATCGGCGCGGCGGCGCTGATCGGCTGGCTGTCGATCCGCCGGCGGCGGCTGACCGGGGCGGGCCTGCCCTGGCCGGGCCTCATGGGGCTTGCCGCGATTGTCTGCCTGCCGCTCGCCGTCTTCCTCGCCCATGGCGCGCCGGTCGTGCTCGACACGCCCGCGCTCAAGGGATTCAACTTCACGGGCGGAGCCTCCGTCTCGCCGGAATTCGCCGCCGTCCTCCTCGGCCTCACGCTCTATACCGCCTCGTTCAACGCCGAGATCATCCGCGCCGGCATTCTCGGCGTGCCGTCAGGCCAGATGGAGGCCGGCCGGGCGCTCGGCCTCAGGCGCGGCCGGATCATGCGGCTCGTCATCCTGCCGCAGGCCATGCGCATCGCCATTCCGCCGCTCACCAACTCCTATCTGAACCTCATCAAGGAGAGCTCGCTGTCGGTCGCGATCGGCTATCCGGAGGTGGTGCGCGTGGCCAATATCACGCTGTCGGAGACCAACCAGTCCATCGAATGCGTGTCGATCATCGTCGCCGTCTATCTCTGCTTCAGCCTTGTCACCGCGCTGATCGGCAACCGCGTCAACCGGGCCGCGGCCCTCGTGGAACGCTAGGAGACGCCGCCGATGTCCGACATCGCCGCAGACCGGCAGACGATCCTTCGAGGCGCGCGCGACCGCCTTGCGGGATTTGCGCGCGCCTTCTTCCGCACACCGCTGGTCGCCGCCATCAACATCGCCGCGCTCGCCCTGATCGCGCTCGCCGTGCCGCCCATCGTCGACTGGGCGATCCTCGACGCGGTGTGGACCGGGGCCACCGGGGCGGCCTGCCCGCCGGATGCCGGGGCGTGCTGGACCTTCATCGCGCACAAATACCGGCTCATCCTGTTCGGCCGCTATCCCTTCGACGAGCAATGGCGCCCGCTCGCCGCCACCGTGCTGCTGCTCGCCATGACGGGCGCCTCGTGCTGGCCGACCTTCTGGACGCGCCGGCTGCTCGCCGCCTGGCCCGTGGCGCTCGCGCTCTATGCCCTGCTCATGTGGGGCGGCGTCCTCGGCCTCTCCTTCAACCCGACGACCTATTGGGGCGGCCTGCCGCTGACGGTGCTGCTCTCCGTGCTCGGCATCGTGATCGGCTTCGTCGTCTCCGTGCCGGTGGCGCTCGGCCGGCGCTCGCGCATGCCGGTCATCCGCGTGTTCTGCACGGCCTATATCGAGCTCGTGCGCGGCGTGCCGCTGATCTCGATCCTGTTCCTCGCCTCCGTGGTGCTGCCGCTGTTCCTGCCGGACGGCTTCACGCCCTCCGGCCTCGTGCGGGTGCTCGCCGGCATCGTGTTCTTCTTCGCCGCCTATATGGCGGAAGTCCTGCGCGGCGGCCTGCAGGCGATCCCGCGCGGCCAGTACGAGGCGGCAAGCTCCCTCGGCCTCGGCTATATGGCGACCATGTGGAAGGTCATCCTGCCCCAGACCTTCGAGCTCGTGCTGCCGGCGATGGTCAACCTGTTCATCGGCGCGATCAAGGGCACCTCGCTGGTGGTCATCATCGCCATGATGGACCTGCTCGGCGCCGCCCAGGCCGCCCTCGCCGACCCCAACTGGATCGGCTTCTACGTGGAAGCCTATGTCTTCGCCGGCGCGATCTATGTTCTCCTGTGCAGCGCCGTTTCGTGGTACGGCCGCAAGACGGAGCGGCGCCTGAGAACGATGCGCGGGCGCTGATGCCGCCCCGCGCCGCGAACATGGTAATCTGGCTGACACAATGATAGCGCCCACAGATCCCTCGACCGAAGACCCGATGACGGCCGCAAGACACGACGACACCCCGCCGCGACCCAAGAGCGCGCACTTTGCCGACCTCGGCACCGTGGAGCGGGGAACGACGCTCACCGACCAGACCTACGAGCGCCTGCGCCGCGCCCTGCTCGTCGGCGCGCTGAAGCCCGGCGACAAGATCACCGGCCGGCAGATCTCGAAGACACTGGGGGTCAGCCTGACGCCCGCGCGCGAGGCGATCATCCGGCTCGCCAATGAGGGCGCGCTGGAGGGCGCGTCGAACCGCGCCTTCACCGTGCCGATCCTCACGCGGCCGCGCTACGAGGAGATCCTGGAGATCCGCCTGAGGCTGGAAAGCCTGGCGGCGAGCGAGGCCGCGAGGCGCAGCGACAAGGCCTTTATCGCGGAGCTCGAGGAGAAGAACGAGGCGGTCGCACGGTTCATCCGGGCGGAGGATTTCGCCCACGCGCTCGAGCGCGACACGGAGTTCCACTTCGCGATCTATGCGCGGGCCGGCAAGCCGGTCCTGCTCTCCATGATCGACATGCTCTGGCTGCAGATCGGCCCGACGCGCAGCCTGCTGTCGCCGGGCTATCAGCGCGGGCTGAAGGGGCACGAGAACCACAAGGCCATCATCTCCGCCCTTGCCGCCGGCGACCCGGAGGCGGCCGGCGCCGCCGTGGCGAAGGACCTGCGCGAGGGCGGCGGCTATCTCCTGACGCAGCTCGGCGATTGAGCGGGCGAGCCGGCCCCGCGCTCGAGGCACGGCGCGCGGGACGGCGGCGGGAACGGAGGCGGGAGCGGGACGGACGGGTCAGCTTTTGCTTTTCTTTGCCTGAAACTGATATATCATATATCATCCAATCATCACGAAGATGGACGGGAACACCCCATGACGATCGAACGCAAGCCGTTTCCCGAGGGCGGACAGGACTGGGCGGAGCTCGAGGCGCGGATGGACGCCCTGTCGCATGACGACATCGACTGGTCCGGCGGCCGCAGCCCGCTCTTCGTGTTCTTCAACGACCAGGCCACCTACGAGGTCGGCAAGAAGGCCTATGCGAAGTTCTTCACCGAGAACGCGCTCGGCCGCAAGCGCGCCTTCTTCGGCATTGCGGAGATGGAGCGCGACGTGCTCGGCCACGGCCTCGACCTGTTCAGCGCGCCCGACGGGGCCACCGGCGCCTTCACCAGCGGCGGCAGCGAGAGCATCTTCCTGGCCATGAAGGCCGCGCGCGACGCGTTCCGCGCCCGCACCGGCCGCAAGGCGGGCCACAATATCGTGGTGGCCTGGAGCGCCCATCCCGCCTTCGACAAGGCCGCCGACGCGATGGATATCGCGCTGCGCCGCGCGCCGCTCGCCCCCGACCTCCTGGCCGATCCCGCCGCGATGGCCGATCTCGCCGACGAGGACACCATCGCCATGGTCGGCTCCGCGCCGTGCTTTCCCCACGGCATCATCGACCCCATCGAGGCGCTCAGCGCGCTTGCCCTTGAGCGCGGCATCTGGCTCCATGTCGACGCCTGTGTCGGCGGCTATATCGCGCCGTTCTTCCACCGCATCGGCCGCGACATCCCGCATTTCGACTTCCGCTTCGCGGGCGTGCGCTCGATCTCCGCCGACCTCCACAAGTTCGGCTTCTGCCCCAAGCCGGCCTCGACGGTCTATTACCGGGACGCGGACGACCTGGCGCGCGCCACCTTCGACAGCGACGACTGGCCGAATGGCCGCTTCGCCACCGAGACGCTGGTCGGCACGCGGCCCGGCGGCGCGGTCGCGGCGAGCTGGGCGGTGCTGAACCATCTGGGCGAGGCGGGCTACAGGCGCGCCGCGCGCAACCTTGCCGAGATGACGGACGCCTATGTGGCCGGCATCGAGGCCATCGAGGGCCTGCGCATGTGGGCGCGCCCCGATCTCAGCATCATCAATTTCGGCTCCGGGGAGATCGACATGTTCGAGGTCGCCGAGCGCATGTCGGCGCGCGGCTGGCTGCCGGGTCTCACCAAGCAGCCGCGCGGCATGCACGCCATGATGTCCATGCTGCATGCCCCCGCGCGCGAGACCTATCTGGCCGATCTCTCAGCCTGCGTCGACGAGGTCCGCAAGGGCGGCGCGTCCCGCTCGTCGCTGGAGGCGACCTACTGAGGACGGTCCTCCCGGGCCGCCTTTTCCGGCCTGGACGACCGTGCGGCGTCCGCCGGCGGCGTGACGTCTCATGCGTCGAGCGCGGCGGCCCCGCCGCCTTCGCCGGCCTCCTCGGCATAGATCTTCGGCATGAGCGCGAGGAGGTGGCGCGTATAGTCGTTCTGCGGGGCCTCGAAAAGCGTCTCCGTCTCCGCGAGCTCCATGAGCCGGCCCCCCTTCATCACGCCCACCCGGTCGCACATCTGGCGGATCACGGGCAGGTCGTGGCTGATGAACAGCATGGTGAGGCCGAGCTCCTCCTGGAGGTCCTTCAGGAGGTTGAGGATCTGCGCCTGGATGGAGACGTCGAGCGCGGAGGTCGGCTCGTCGCAGATGAGGAAGCGGGGCCTCGTGGCGAGCGCGCGGGCGATGGAGATGCGCTGGCGCTGGCCGCCGGAGAATTCGTGCGGATACTTCTTCGCCGCCGCCGCGCCGAGCCCGACATGCTCCAGGAGATCCTCCACGATGCGCCGCGCCTCCGCATTGGACGAGGCGAGCCTGTGGAAGCGGATCGGCTCGGCGACGATGTCCGACACCCTCATGCGCGGGTTCACGCTCGAATAGGGGTCCTGGAAGATCATCTGCATCTGCCGGCGGTAGCGGTTCATCTCGCGGCGCGAGCCGATGGCGGTGAGATCGACGCCGGCGAACACGACGCGGCCCGAGACCGGCCTGTAGATGCCGGTGAGCAGCCGCGCGACCGTGGACTTGCCCGAGCCCGATTCCCCGACCAGCCCGAACACCTCGCCATCGCGGATATCGAGGCTGAGATCGTCGACGGCGGTGAAGGTCTCGTGGCGCCCGCTCAGCATGCCGCCGACATGGAACGCCATTGTGAGGTTCTCCACCGCCACGAGCGGCCCCTCATGGGCGGCGGCGAAATCGCGCGCCTGGCCGAGCCAGTGGGTCTTCACGTCGAACGCCGCGCGCGGGGCCGCACCCTCGCCCGAATAGTCGACGAGGGGGAAGCGGTCCATGCGCCGGTCGGGCCGCGGCACCGCCGCGATCAGGCTCTGCGTATAGGCATGGTCGGGGTTGAGGAGGATCTTGTCCGTCGGCCCCTCCTCCACCACCGAGCCGCGATACATCACCGCGACCCGGTCCGCCGTCTCCGCGATCACGCCCATATCGTGGGTGATGAGGATCATGCCCACGTCGCGGTCGCGCACCAGCCGGCGCATGAGCTCCAGGATCTGCGCCTGGATGGAGACGTCGAGCGCCGTCGTCGGCTCGTCGGCGATCACCACCTCCGGCTCCGCGCACAAGGCCAGCGCGATGACCGCGCGCTGGCGCATGCCGCCGGAGAACTGGTGGGGATAGTTCTTCACCCTCTTGGCCGGCTCGGGGATGCCCACCTGGTCGATCAGCTCCACCGCGCGGGCTCTCGCCTCCGCCTCGGAGAGGTCGAGATGGGTGAGCATGGTGGTGACGAGCTGGTCCTCGATGGTCTCCAGCGGATTGAGAGAGGTCAGCGGGTCCTGGAAGATCATACCGATGCGCCGGCCGCGTATGCGGCGCTTGTCGCCCTCCGGCAGCGTGTCGATACGCTGGCCGTCGAGATGGACCTCGCCGCCGGAGACCCGGCCCGGCGGCTCCAGCAGCCCCATGACGGCCGCCCCGATGGTCGACTTGCCGGCGCCGGATTCGCCCACCACGCCGAGGATCTCGCCGGGCGCGACGGACAGGGTGATGTCGCGCGCGGCCGTCACCGTGCCGCGGCGCGAGGGAAATTCGACCGAGAGGCCGGATATGTCGAGCAATCGGGTCATCTGAGTTTCGGGTTGAGGGCGTCGCGCAGCCAGTCGCCGAGAATGTTGACCGCGAGCACCAGGATGACGAGGGCGGCGCCGGGAAAGATCGTGATCCACCATTCGCCGGAGAACAGGAAGTCGTTGCCGATGCGGATCAGCGTGCCGAGCGAGGGCGAGGTCGGCGGGATGCCGACGCCGAGGAAGGACAGCGTCGCCTCCGTGATGATGGCGAGCGCGAGCTGGATGGTCGCGATCACCAGAACCGGGCCGGTGACATTCGGCAGGATGTGGCGCACCAGGATGGTCAGGCTCGGCAGGCCCGTGACCTGGGCGGCGAGGACATATTCCTTGCGCCGCTCCACGAGCACGGAGCCGCGCACGGTGCGCGCATACTGCACCCAGAAGGACAGGCCGATGGCGGTGACGAGCACATAGAAGGCCAGCGCGTCGTGACTGCCGCGCGGCAGGAGCCCACGCGCCACCCCGTCGATCAGCAGCGCGATCAGGATCGCCGGGAAGGAGAGCTGGACGTCGGCGATGCGCATCAGCACGGTATCGACCCAGCCCCCCGCATAGCCGGAGACGAGGCCGACGGCGACGCCGATCACCATGGCCAGCGCGACGCTCGCAAAGCCGACGAACAGCGAGATGCGCGCCCCGTAGATGATGGTGGAGAGCATGTCGCGGCCCTGATCGTCGGTGCCGAGCGGGAAGGCGGCCATGCCGCCCTCCTCCCACATGGGCGGCAGGAGCGCGTCGAGCAGGTTCACCTGGGAGAGGTCGAAGGGATCGTGCGGCGCGATCCAGGGCGCAAAGATCGCCGCGGCGAACATGACGAGCGTCGTCAACGCGGCGACGATCACGGTGGGCGAATGGCGGAAGCTCCACCACAGGTCGCTCTCGTCGAGGCGGGCGAGGAGGCCCGCCGGCCGCTCCGTCCGGTCTGTGTCCGTCATGCCGTCTCTCCCCTCAGCCGCGGGTCGATCACCAGATAGAGCAGGTCGACCGCCAGGTTGATCAGCACGAAGATGAAGGAGATCAGCATCAGATAGGCCGCCATGACCGGGATATCGACCTCGCTGATCGCCTGGATGAACAGGAGCCCGAGGCCCGGCCACTGGAACACGCTCTCGGTGATGATGGCGAAGGCGATGATCGAGCCGACCTGCAGCCCGATGATGGTGATCACCGGCACCAGCGTGTTCTTGAGCGCGATGGAGAAATTGATCACGCGCGGCTTCAGGCCCCGCGCCCGGGCGAACTTCACATAGTCGGAGCGCATGACCTCCAGCATCTCCGCGCGCACGAGCCGCACGATCAGCGTCATCTGGAAGATGGCCAGCGTGATCGCCGGCATGATCAGCGCCTTGAGGCCCGACAGCGTGAGGAAGCCCGTCGTCCACCAGCCGAGATCGACGACCTGGCCGCGCCCGAATGTCGGCAGCCATCTCAGCTGTACGCCGAAGATGAGGATGAGCAGGATGCCGATCAGAAAGGTCGGCAGGGACACGCCCATGAGCGAGGCGGTCATGAACGAACGCGCGATGAGGCTTCGTCGTCGGAGCGCGGTGTAGACGCCCATGGGTATGCCGACGAAAAGCGCGATCAGCGCGGACGTCATGGACAGCTCCATGGTCGCCGGGAACCGTTCCGCGATGAGCTGCTTCACCGGCAGGCGCATCTGGTAGGAATAGCCGAAATCGCCGCGCGCCGCGTCGCCCACGAACCGGGCGAACTGCACGATGACGGGATCGTTGAGGCCCAGATCCTCCTTCAGCTGCTCGCGCTCCTCCAGCGAGGTGTCCTGGCCGACCAGATTGTTGATCGGGTCGCCGACGAAGCGGAACAGCGTGAACGCGATCAGCGCCACGGCCAGCATGACGAACACGCTCTCGGCAAGCCGGCGCAGGATGAACAGGATCATGGGGTTACCCCTGCCTCTCTCCGCCATTCCCGCCGGCGCGGAACGCCATGGACCGCATCGGCCGCAATGCGGGGGCCCGCATCGTCCGGGAACGACGGACGGTCGATGCCCGGGCCGCCGGAACGACCCGGGCCATGCGTCACGGCATCACGACATTGCGGAAGTCGAGCACGTTGTCGGCGCGCTGGGCCGCCGTCACGCCCGACCGCACGCCCCAGGAGAGCGGCTGCTGGTGCAGAGGGAAATAGCCGTAATCCTCGCGCAGCATGGTGAACGCCTGGTCGATCATGGACTGGCGCTTCTCCTGGTCGGTCTCGCTGGCGATCTTCGCGGTCAGCCCGTCGATCTCCTCGTTGCAGTAGCGCCCGTAATTGAACTGGCCCGCATCCTTGGTCTGGCAGTGCACCAGATTGAAGAGCGGGTTGTAGGCGTCCATCGAGCTCGGCGTCCAGCCGAGCAGGTAGAAGGACGTGTCGTTGTCGTTCTGGGTCGCCACCTTGGCGAAGTATTTCGACTTGGGCTGGGCGTTCAGATCGACCTTGATGCCGACGCGCGCGAGCATCGCCACGACCGCCTGGCAGATCCGCTCGTCATTGACGTAGCGGTTGTTCGGGCAGTCCATGCCGATCTCGAAGCCGTCGGGATAGCCGGCCTCGGCGAGCAGGGCCTTCGACTTCTCCGGATCGTATTCGTAGGGCTTGTTGAGCGCGTCGTTGAAGCCGTTGATCTGCGGCGCGATCAGGAGCCCTGTCGGCGTCGAGGCGCCGCGCATGATCTTCTGCTTGATGGCATCGAGGTCGATGGCGTGGGCAATGGCCTGGCGCACCTTGATGTCCTTGGCCGGGTTCTTGCCCTTGACGTTCGAATAGAGCAGCTCGTCGCGGCTCTGGTCGATGCCGAGGAAGATGGTGCGCGCCTCCGGCCCGGTCAGCGGCTCCACGCCGTCCGCGCTCTCGAGGCGCGGCCAGTCCTGCACCGGCACGGGATAGACGAGGTCGAGCTCGCCGGAGATCAGGGCCGCGACGCGGGTGGCCGCCTGCTCGATGGGCGTGAAGATCACCTCGGTCACATTGGTCTTCGGCTCGCCCCAATAGCCGTCGAAGCGCTTGAACACCGACTTCACGTCCGGCTGGCGCTCCGACACCATGAAGGGCCCGGTGCCGTTGGCGTTCTGGGCGGCGTAGGTGGAGCTCGTCGTCGCCGCCTTCGGGCTCGTCGCCTCCGTGGCGTCGTGCTCCTCGGCCCACTCCTTGTCCATGATGTAGACGAAGGTCAAGGAGCGCGGCAGGATCGGATCGGGCGACGGCGTCTCGATCTCGATCGTGTAGTCGTCGATCTTCTTGATGTCCTTGATGAGGGCCGCATAGCCCTTCATGTCGGAGCCGTCGGTCTTCATCCGCTGCCAGGAGAAGATCACATCGTCGGCGGTGAAGTCGCCGCCGTCGTGGAACTTCACGCCCTCGCGCAGCTTGAACCGCCAGACGGTGGGCGAGGTGTTCTCCCAGGACACCGCGAGCCCCGGCTCGATCTCCAGATTCTCGTCATAGGCCGTCAGCCCCTCATACACATTGCCGAGGAAGCCGAGGGTGAAGGTCTCGTTCAGCCCGTGCGGATCGAGCGACTGGACGTCGCCCTGGAACGCCCATTTGAACGTCTTGGCCGCGACCGGCCCCGACGCCATGAGCACGGCCGCCAGACTGGCCGCCATCAGTGTTCGCAGTTTCATGTCTCACCTCCCGAATGCAACGCCTTTGTCGGTTTCCGCAACCGGACACCGGCAGGACCGCCCCTCACGCGGCCGCTGCGGCATCCTTCGCGGGCATGGCCTTCTCCACCAGCCGCACCCAGTAGGAGCAGCCGGCCGGAATGGCCTCGTCATTGAAGTCGAATTTCGGATGATGCAGGCCGTAGGTGTCGCCATTGCCGATGAAGATGAAGGCGCCGGGCCGGGCCTCCAGCATGAAGGAGAAATCCTCCCCGCCCATGACGGGCGGCGCATCGGCATCGACGCCGGCCTCGCCGGCAATGTCCCTCGCGACCTCCACGGCGAACCCCGTCTCCCGCTCGTGATTGGCCGTCACCGGATAGTTGCGGTGATAGTTCAGCGTGGCCCGCGCACCGAAGGCTGCGGCCTGGTGCTCGACCAGCACGCCCATGCGCTCCTCCACCAGATCGCGGACCTCCGGCGTCAGCGAGCGCACCGTGCCCTTGAGCTGCGCGGTCTGCGGGATGACGTTGAAGGTGTCGCCGGAGCGGAACGCGGTGACGGAGACGACAGCGGCGTCGAGCGGGTCGACGCTGCGCGAGACGATCGTCTGGAGCGACTGCGTCAGGCTTGCCGCGACGACCGTCGGATCGATGCATTTGTGGGGCCTGGAGGCGTGCCCGCCGAGGCCCTCGATATCGATGACGAAGACGTCGGTCGCCGCCAGCATGGGGCCGGGACGGATCGCGAACTGGCCGACGGGAAGGCCCGGGAAATTGTGCATCCCGTAGACCTCCTGGATGCCGAAGCGCTCCATCAGCCCGTCGTCGACCATGACCTTGCCGCCGGCGCCGCCCTCCTCCGCCGGCTGGAAGACGACCACGGCGGTGCCGTCGAAATTGCGCGTCTCGGCGAGATATTTCGCCGCGCCGAGCAGCATGGCGGTATGGCCGTCATGGCCGCAGGCATGCATGGCGCCCTGGTTTTCGGAGGCGTAAGGCGCGCCCGTCTCCTCCACGATGGGCAGGGCGTCCATGTCCGCGCGAAGCCCGATCACGCGGCCGCTCGCCGTGTCGCGCCCGCGGATCACGCCGACCACGCCGGTGCGCCCGAGCCCCGTCACCACCTCGTCGCAGCCGAAGTCCTTGAGCTTCTCCTCAACGAGCCCGGCGGTGCGGTGCACATCGAACATCAGCTCGGGATGGGCATGGATGTCGCGGCGCCATTCCGCAACCTCGTCGAACAGTTCGTGAAAACGGTTGATGATCGGCATGGCGGCTCACTCTCCTGTCCTGTGCGCTCATCGCGCGAGCTGATCGAATACGCTCCGCACGAACCCCTCGCCCGCGGCGATCTGGGAACTATCGATATACTCGTCCGGCTGATGCGCCTGCTCGATGGAGCCCGGCCCGCAGACCACGACGGAATAGCCGGCATTCTGGAACAGCCCCGCCTCGGTGCAGTAGGAGACGACGTGCTCGCCATTGTCTCCGGTCAGGCGCCGCGCGAACGCCTCCGCCTCGCCGTCATGCTCCGGCGCGAGGCCCGCGGTGTCGGTGAAGATGTCGATCTCGATCCCGGTCTCCGGGCGGATCGCCTTCATCTCCGCCTCCAGCGTGTCGGCAAAGGCGCGGTAGCGCTCGACATAGCTCGCCCCGCTTTCGGTGGGCAGGAGGCGGATATCGGTCGTGAACGTGCAGTCGCGCGCGACAATGTTGCCGGCGGTCCCGCCGTGGATGACGCCGCAATGGACCGTGGTGAAGGGCGGCTCGAAGGGCGAGGCCGGATCGGCGCCGGCGATATTCTCGCGCAGGCGCTCGTCCATCCAGCTGACGAGGCGCGCGCCGTACATGACGGCCGAGACCCCCTTGTGGACCAGGCTGGAATGCACCTCGTGGCCCCGCACGCGGGTGACAAGCCCGACGAAGCCCTTGTGCCCGGTCACGACCTTCATGAGCGTCGGCTCGCCCACGATCACCGCGCTGGCCTCGGGCAGCACGCGGCGCATCTCGGAGATCATGGGCGCCACGCCGATACAGCCCGTCTCCTCGTCATGGGACAGCGCCAGATGGATCGGCCGGGCGAGCCCGCGCTCCAGCGCCTCCGGCACCAGCGCCAGCGCGATCGCCAGGAAGCCCTTCATGTCGCAGGCACCGCGGCCATAGAGCCGCCCGTCCCGCTCGGTCAGCGAAAAAGGGTCGCTGGACCACGCCTGCCCATCGGTGGGGACAACGTCGGTATGGCCCGACAGGACCACGCCGCCCGGCACCATCGGCCCGAGCGTGGCATAGAGATTGGCCTTCTGGCCCGTCTCGTCGTGGAGGATGCTGGACGATACGCCATGGCCCGCCAGATAGTCCTGGACGAACGCGACGAGATCCAGGTTGCTGTCGCGCGAGACCGTCGGAAATCCGACGAGCTTGTCGAGCATCTCAACAGACGTGTAACGCTGCACCATGGCACCCCGACGGCACGCTCCGGGACACCCGCGACGCGGGCCCTCCAACGCGGCCTGGCGTTCATGTCAAACCAGTTGCGGCGAGATTTCAACCCCACCCGTCACACAAGGCCGGACCGGGCCGCAACCCCGGCGATGTCTCATGACAATCGCATTCCTCAGGGCTTGCGCGCGGCGAGGATCAGCGCCGGCATGTCGAACCGGACCGCGCCGTCGCGCGCGGCGAAAGGCCGGAGCGCGGTTTCCGCCTCCCGCAGGAGCACCTCGAACTGGCTGTCGTCGAGCACGCCGCCGAGCGTCCACACACAGGCGCGCTCGGTGGAGACCAGCGCCGCTACCGAACTGAAGCGGACCGCTCCATTTTTGCGCACGACCTCCGGGGCCGGCAGATCGGCGGCCTTCGCGATCTCCAGGAGCCGGCCCTCGTCGCCAAGCGCGAACGGCGCCCGGAAGGCGTCGCCGACCGATGGCCCGAACAGCCGGTCGAGCAGCGCGGCGAAGGCGGAATAGCCAGGCGAATTGTCGACCGCGTCGCACACCGCGACCGCCAGCCGGCCGCCGGGGCGCAGCACCCGCATCATCTCCCGCAGCGCCCCGGCGGGGTCGTCGAAGAACATGAAGCCGAACTGGCTCACCACCGCATCGACACTCTCGTCGGGCAGCGGCAGGGCCTCCGCCGTGCCCTCCAGCCATTCGATGCCGGGGGCCTTGCGGCGCGCCACCGCCAGCATGGCCGGATTGGCGTCGAGCCCCGCGACACGGCCCTCCCCGCCCGCGATCTCCGCCACCGCCAGTGTCAGGGCGCCCGTGCCGCAGGCGACATCGAGCACCCGGTCGCCCGGCTGCACGCCGGCCACGGCGGCAACCACAGGGCCCCATTGCTCAAACAGGGCGGGCACGAAGAATTCGTCGTAGATCTCGGCAGGGTCCCGGGCCGTATTCACCGTATCCATGGCGGCTCCTCCTCTTCGACAGCACCGTCGCATGGGGGCACCCGCAGCCCTTGCGGCTATGGATGCCGGCCATGGAGTCAGTGTAGATTTGCCCATGGCCCGGTCCCATGACCATGCGTCCGGAATGCATGCCGCTCCGTCTGCGATGGAGGTCGGCTACACGGTGGCGTCGCCGTCCGCGCAGACGCTGCCGGCGGCCGACCCGGGAACCATCGCGACGGATCCGCTGTCGGACGTGCTGCGCGCGGTCAAGCTCACCGGTGCCCTGTTCTTCGCGGTGGAGGCCTCCACGCCCTGGGGGATCGAGGTTCCCCGGACCGACAGCTACGCCTCGATCATCCTGCCGCGCGCCCAGCATGTCGTCTCCTACCACATCGTGCTGGAGGGCGAGGGCTGGGCGAGCCTGCCGGGCATCGCGCCCACACGGTTCCAGGCCGGCGACATCCTGGTCTTTCCCCATGGCGACGCCTACTCGATGACCAGCGCGCCGGGCGGCGAGGTGGAATATGGCGAGGAGGCTACGCTCGGCTTCTTCCGCGAAATGATGGCGGGCCGGCTTTCCTTCGTGGTGGAGGAAGGCGGCGGCGGCGCGGGGCGGGCCCGCTTCGTGTGCGGTTTCCTCGGCTGCGACACCCGCCCCTTCAACCCGGTGCTGGCCACCCTGCCGCGCATCCTCGTGGTACGGCGCCCGGCGGAGGCGCAAGGGGGACTGCTCGACGAGCTCGTCGCGCTCACGCTCGCGGAGGCGCGGGTCGCGCGCGCCGGCGGGGAGAGCATCCGCCTGCGCCTCGGCGAGCTCATCTTCGTGGAAGTCGTCCGGCAGCATCTCGACGCGCTGCCCGAAGGCCGGACGGGCTGGCTGTCGGGCCTGCGCGACCCCGCCATCGGGCGCGTGCTCACCGCGATGCACGCCGAGCCGGCGCGGGCCTGGACGCTGGAGGCGCTCGCCGGCATGGCCGGCCTGTCGCGCGCGGTGCTGGCGGAACGCTTCGCCCAGCTCGTCGGCTGTCCGCCCATCCACTATCTGACCCTGTGGCGCATGCAGATCGCCGCGCGCCTCCTCGCCGACAGCCCGATGAAGGTGGCCGCCGTCGCCAACGCGGTGGGCTACGGCTCCGAGGCGGCCTTCAGCCGCGCCTTCAAGAAGGCCACGGGCCTCGCCCCCGCCATCTGGCGCGCGCGGCACGCGGCCGCCCCCGCCGATTAGCCAGCCCCGAAGCTTCGCGCTATCATCCTGCCTGCCCGGAAGGGCCAAGGACGGGGAAATTCCCGCACGAGCAAAAAGCATGGGGGCGAATGGAGCGTTCGCGCGCCGACCGGCACGACAGCGAGCCGGATGGCGGGGAGGACCGTGGCTTTCGCGACCCCATCGTCAATGGAGGAAACGGATGCAACGGACTGTCTGTTCGCTGATCGCCGCGGCGGGGCTCGCGGCTGGTCTCTCATCGGCCGCCCTGGCTGAGGACTGGTATCCCTCCAAATGGGGGGCGGACGACGAGATCGGCGCGGCCAACGCGCTGTCTCCGGAGAAGGTGCTGGAAGCGGCCAAGCTGATCACCGCCGGCAAGACCTACCGGATGGGCGTGATCGTCGGCCGCGACACGCCGGCCTTCCCCCCGCGCAGCCTGTCGGTCACCATCACCATGCCCAACCAGTTCGGCGGCGCGACCTTCGGCGAGAACGGCATGAGCTATGTCGACGACATCTTCACCGGCTGGCTCGGCATCGGCACGCAGATCGACTCGCTCGCCCATCTCGGCATCGACGGCACCTTCTATAACGGCCGCAAGGCGAAGGACTTCGTGGCGACGACCGGTGTGAAGAAGATGGGGATCGAGAAGATCCCGCCGATCGTCACCCGCGGCGTTCTGCTCGACATGGCGAAATACAAGGGCAAGGACCGGCTCGAGGAGGGCGAGGTGATCACCGTCGACGACCTCAAGGGCGCCATGGAGGCCCAGGGTGTCACGCCCGGCGAGGGCGACGTGATCGTGCTCCATACCGGCTGGCTGTCCATGCTGGAGGAAGACCCAGAGCGCTTCGGGTCGGGCGAGCCCGGCATCAATTCGCAAGGGGCGGAGTATCTCGCCGGCCTCGGCGTCGTCGCGGTCGGCGCCGACACATGGGGCGTGGAGGCCGTGCCCTTCGACGAGAACGGCGCCGTCTGGGGCGGCCATCAGGTGCTGCTCGCCAAGAACGGCGTCTATATCCTGGAGACGCTCGACACGCGCGAGCTCGTCGCCGACGGGGTGAAGGAGTTCATGTTCACCCTCGGCCAGCCGCTCTATCGCGGCGCGGTCCAGGCCATCGTCAATCCGGTGGCGATCCGCTGACACGGACGGTCACAAAGTGCCGTGACGGATCGTATCCGGACCGAAGCGCTTTGCCGTGCGGCTCCTGGATGCCCGCCTGCGCGGGCATGAGCGGTTTGTGGGCGAAAGCCCCGCTTTCGGCTGCCGCTCGCTCCCGCGAAGGCGGGAGCCCAGGGGCAGATCGTATCCGGACCGAAGCGCTTTGCCGCGCGGCTCCTGGATGCCCGCCTGCGCGGGCATGAGCGGTTTGTGGGCGAAAGGCCCGCTTTCGGCTGCCGCCGCTCAGCGCGGGCCCATGCGCAGGGCGCCGTCGAGGCGGATGGTCTCGCCGTTCAGCATCTCGTTGCCGACGATATGGAGGACGAGCCTTGCATATTCGTCCGGCTGGCCGAGGCGCGAGGGAAAGGGGACCGCCTCGCCGAGGCTCTGCTGGGCGGCCTCGGGAAGGCCCTTCAGCATGGCGGTCTCGAAGATGCCCGGCGCGATGGTGCAGACCCTGATGCCGTATTCGGCGAATTCGCGCGCCGCCGGAAGCGTGAGCCCGACCACGCCCGCCTTGGATGAGGCATAGGCGGTCTGCCCGATCTGGCCCTCGAAGGCCGCGATCGAGGCGGTGTTGACGACGACGCCCCGCTCGCCCGTTTCAAGCGGCTCGAGCCTGCTTGCCGCCGCACCGAAGAGCCGCAGGAGGTTGAAGGTGCCGATCAGATTGACCTCGACCGCGCGGCGATAGTCGTCGAGCGGCATGACGCCGGACCTGCCGATCATCTTCTTGGCCGGCGCGACGCCCGCGCAATTGACGAGGATACGGGCCGGGCCGTGCACGCCGGCGGCCTCCGCCACCGCGACCTCCGCGCTCTCCGCGTCGGAGACGTCGCAGCCGATCGCCACGCCGCCGATCTCCTCGGCGACGGCGCCCGCCGCCGCCTCGTCGAAATCGACGATGGCGACCTTCGCGCCCTCCGCGGCGAGCGCGCGGGCGGTCGCCGCGCCAAGCCCCGACCCGCCGCCCGTCACGATGGCCGCCATAGTCCCGATATCCATGACCCGATCCCCTTATTCCGGTCTCGCCGGCCTGGGACCATAGAGCATTATCGAAGGGACGGCACCAGCCTCATCGCGCGGGCGGGCGCGTGGTGCTCTGGCGCACCACCAGCCGGGCCTCGAGCGCCACATGGTCGCGCGCCGGCCGGCCCTCGATGCGGGCGACGAGATAGTCGCCGGCAAGGGTGCAGATCTCCTCCACCGGCACATGGATCGTGGTGAGGCTCGGCGCGATATTGGCGGCCAGCTCGATATCGTCGAAGCCGGCGACGGACAGGGCGTCGGGCACCGCGAGGCCCGATTGCTGCGCCTCCAGGATGACGCCGATGGCGAGCAGGTCGTTGCCGCCGATCACCGCGGTGGGCCTCGGCCCGGGCCTGCGCAGGAGCGCGCGCAGCCCGTCGCGCCCGTCGCTCACGCTGTAGGGCCGCTCCACGATGCGGGCATCGTCGAGGGTCAGGCCGCGCGCCTCCAGCGCCGCGCGCACGCCCGCGATGCGGTTGCGCGCCCGGTCGTTGCCTTCGCTGATGCCGGCGACCATGGCGATCTCGGTATGGCCGAGATCGAGCAGGTAGTCGGCCACGTTGCGGCCGGCCTGCTCGTTGTCGAAGCCGCAGCAGGGATGCGGGCTCGCCGGGTCGTAGACCCATGTGTTGATGTAGGCGATGCCCTTGCGCCTGAGCAGGTCGTAGACCTCCGGCAGGTGGCTGTCGCCCTGCAGCATGATGGCGTCGATGCCGCGCTCGACCATGGTGCGCACCTGCTTGAGCTCGCGGTCGGCCTCGTAGTCGGAGCCGGCGATCAGCAGGCCGTAGCCGGACCGCTCCAGCCGGTTCTCCAGCGCCTGGACGCCGCGCGCGAAGATCGGATTGTCGAGCGCGGCGGTGACCGCGCCGACCGTGCGCGAGCGCCGCGAGGCCAGCGCGCGCGCGGCGGCATGGGGAACATAGCCGAGAGCCGCGACGGCCTGCGAGACACGCGCTTCCGTTTCCCGGCTGAACCGCCCCTGCCGGTTGAGGACCCGGCTGACCGTCGCCGTCGACACGCCCGCGCGGTCGGCCACATCCTTCAGCGTGACCGCGACGTCGGCGTCGGTTTCGGCAGTTTTATGTAAACGCTTGCTCAATGGCGGGTTGCACCCTCTACCAGACGCCGAAAAACCGGCGGCTTGCGGCATATCGCGAGATCGAGCCCATATTTCCCCAGTTTCAGGCGACGGTCAACCGGACATGCCGCCCGGCAGCGCCAAGTTTCCTGTTGACACGACCGGGTGAGGTTTCGCTACACTCCCGATATTGCGTAAGCGCTTACGCAATCGATCGCCATCCGGCCTCAAGGCCGGAAACGCGCGACAACGGGGTCTTGAGGGGACGGAACGGGGCATGTCGGGAAAACCCATCACGGACCGGGACAGCGCGCGGCGCGCACGCTGGCTGCTCGCCATCGCCGCGGGCGTCTTCTCGCTGTTCTGCCTCAACGTGCTGCTTGGCAAGGCCCGCGTGACGCTTGGCTGGGAGACGGGCCTCGTGCTGCCCGACGTCCCGGAATTCCTGCTGCTGCTCTTCTCCGCGCTGTTCTTCACGCTGGCCGCGCTCGCCCGGGAACGGGCCGTCGGCTCGCGCAACGACCTGCCGGCCGGGACCGCCCGCGGAGACGACGAAGCCGGGGCCTGAGCGCCCGACAAGAGGCGGACCGCCCCCAACCCAGACGACACTCAGGGAGGAAATGACATGAGCGACAAGACCAGACATCACGGCGGCCTTTCCATGCCGGAACGCCGCGCCTTCTTCCGTGCGGCGGGCGCTTACGGCGCGACCACCGCGCTCGTGGCGCTCGGCGCCAATACGCTGATGAGCGAGACGGCGCTCGCCCAGACGGCGCAGGAGGAGAAGGAGCGCCAGGCCGCGGCGAAGGAGACCATGACCATCGCCACTGCCTACCGGATCGGGACGACGCGCTCCTATCCGATCATGCAGCTGAACTTCAAGGAGAACATCCAGAACCTGACCAACGGCCATGTCTATGTGAAGCTCGCCCCCGGCGGCCAGCTCGGCGTCGGCACGAAGCTGGTGGAGAAGGTGCAGGCCGGCACGATCCAGGCCGCGCAGCACTCGCTGTCGAACTTCGCCCCCTTCGCGCCGGCGGTCGACCTGATCAACATTCCCTACTGGGTCGGGCCGAACCAGAAATTCGTGAACCTCGTCACCTCCGAGGCCTGGAAGGCGGAGGTCGACAAGCGCGTCCAGGAGAAGGGCTTCAAGCCGCTCTTCTATTTCTGCATCGATCCGCGCACCACCGCACTGCGCCGCGGCGTCGACGGCCCGATCAAGACGCCGGAGGACCTTCAGGGCATCAAGTTCCGCGTGCCCGGCTCCAAGATCCTGCAGCAATATTACCGCCTGATCGGCGCCAATCCGACGCCGGTCGCCTGGGGCGAGACGGCATCGGCCATCAAGCAGGGCGTGGCCGACGCGCTCGACCCGGCGGTCGAGGCGCTCTACGCCTTCGGCTTCAAGGACATCCTGTCCTGGATCACCTTCAACGCGCCGGTGCCCGACAGCCAGGTCTACTCCTGCAATCTGGACTGGCTGAACGGCCTGCCGACGGACATCCGCGAGGGCATCGAGTTCGCCGGCGAGGTGACGTTCCAGCAGAACCTCGCGCAGGTGCCCGCCTCGCGCGCCTTCGCCATGGCGGAGATGACCCGGGCCGGCGTCCAGTACTACGTGCCGAGCGAGGACGAGATCGCCGCATGGGCGGAGGCCGGCGGCCATCAGCGACCGGAATGGGACGACTGGAAGACGGAGCTCGGCGGATCGCTGGAGGTGTTCAACACGCTGCTCGAGGCCGCCAACACGCAAGGGCGCTATTACGTCAACGACGTGTGACCCGCCCCCTCGCGCTCGCACAACGACCGGCAGGGGCGGCACGGCCCGCCCCTGCCCCGGCCCACCCCGTCCGAGGACCTCAATGCGCAAGGCCCTGAAATGGCTGGACGAGAACGGCGAGCGCTGGCTGCTCCTGTTCCTCTACAGCTTCATCGTCCTGGTGATCGCAACGGAAGTCTTCCGGCGCTTCGCGCTGCTCTACTCCTCCGTCTGGGGCGAGGAGACCGCGCGCTACGCCTTCATCTATCTGGTCTGGATCGGCGCCGCGGTGGCCGTGCGCGACCGTGCGCATATCCGCATCGACGTCATCACCCATGCGCTGCCGCCGCGCGGTGCCGCGCTCGTCTATCTGTTCGGCGATCTCCTGACGGTGGCGCTGGCCTGTTTCGCGATCTACTGGTCGCTCGACCCGGTCCTCGTCTCCTGGAAATACGGCAATGTGACCGACGGCCTGCGCATCATCCGCGTGTGGTTCCTCATGGCGGTGCCCTTCGGCTTCACGGTGATGCTCGTCAGGCTCGCCCAGTCCATCCACCGCGACATCGCCGATCTCATTGGCGGCCGCCCGCATTTCGCCGGGCGCAAGCTGTTCGACTAGGCAGGGCTCGAAGGCACCATGTATCAACTCTATGGCGTTCCGGAAGCCTCCACCGAGCTCGGCTGGGCCGTCGGGCTTCCGCTCATCGGCATCGTCGTGCTCCTGGCGCTCGCCGTTCCCGTCTGGGTGGCGCTGGGCTTCGGGGCGATCGGCCTTCTCGTCCTCACCGACGTGCTGCCGCTCACCCTGTTCGGCGAGGCGCTGTTCTCCGGCATCGACGCCTTCGCGCTGATCGCCATTCCGCTGTTCATCCTGACCGGCGACGTGCTGGTGCGCTCGGGGCTCTCCGACAAGCTGCTCGACGTGGCGGAAGCCACCATGGGCGGCTTCCGTACCGGCTTCGGCACCTCCACCATACTGGGCTGCGGCTTCTTCGCCTGCATCTCCGGCTCCGACGCCGCCGGCGCGGCGGCCGTCGGGCGGATCACCTATGCGCGGCTCGTGGAGGCGGGCTATCCCCGCCCCTATGCCTGCGCGCTCATCGCGTCGGGCGCATGCACCGGCATCCTGATCCCGCCCTCCATCGCCTATATCATCATCGGCCTGATCCTCGGCATCTCCGCCTCCACCCTCTTCCTGGCGGCCGCCATTCCCGGCGTCATGATCATGGTCTCGATCATGCTCACCAACATCGTCCTCAACCGGCGGCACGGCTACGAGGCCTCCGACCTCGCCTTCTCGCTCAGGCGCTGGCTGACGGCGGTCTGGGAGGGAAAGTTCGCCCTGATGATCCCGGTCATCATCCTCGGCGGCATCTATTCCGGCGTCTTCACGCCGACGGAGGCGGCCGCCGTGGCGGTCGTGACCACCATCGTCATCGGGCTCCTGCAGGGCACGCTCACCCTCGACGACTTCCCCAAGATGCTCCTGAGCTCGGCCAAGGTGAACGGCGTCATCGTGCCGATCATCGCCTTCGCGCTGCCGCTCGCCCAGACGCTGGCCGCGCTGGAGGTGCCGCAGACCTTCGTGCAGTCGATCACCGCACTGACCGACGACCCGGTGCTGATCGTGCTGCTCATGCTCGGCGTCTTCATCCTCGCCGGCTGCGTCATGGAGACCACGCCCAATATCGTGATCCTCGCGCCCATCATGCTGCCGCTCGCCGAAAGCATCGGCATGAACGAGATCCATTTCTGCATCTTCATGGTGACAGCCCTCGGCGTCGGCTTCGTCACGCCGCCGCTCGGGCTCAATCTCTTCGTGCTCGCGAGCCTGACCGGCGAGCCCGTGATGGGTATCGCCCGGCGCGCCATACCCTATGTGATCGCCATGCTCACCGTGGTGCTGCTGCTGGCCTTCATACCCGCCATTTCGCTCTGGGCCATCCGCTGACCCGCGCGGGCGCGTTCCACCCCCCTCATCTGAAGCAACCGGACCGACCGATATGACCGTCGACTATCTCAAGAAGGCCGAAAGGCAACCGACCACTGGCGAGACCGACACCCGCCGCATCGTCGCGGAGATGCTGGAGGCCATAAGAGAGGGCGGCGAGGAGCGCGTGCGCCGCTATGCCGCCGATCTCGACGGCTGGAGCGGCGACATCGTCGTCGCGCCCGAGGCGATCGAGGCCGCCGCCGCGGCGCTGCCGGAGCGCCTCAAGCAGGATATCGAATTCGCCTGGCGCCGCGTGCGTGACTTCGCCGAGCGCCAGCGCGCATCCGTCACGGAGTTCGAGGTCGAGCTCTCCCCGGGCCTGTTCGCCGGCCAGCGCCTGATCCCGGTGAGGACGGCGGGCTGCTACGTGCCCGGCGGGCGCTACGCCCATGTCGCCTCCGCCATCATGTCCATCGCCACCGCCAAGGTCGCGGGCGTGGAGAACATCGTCGCCTGCTCCGTGCCGACCGACGGGCATGGCGGCATCCATCCCGGCATCCTCTACACGATGGATCTGTGCGGCGCCGACCACATCCTCAATCTGGGCGGCGTCCAGGGCATCGCGGCCATGGCCTACGGGCTGTTCACCGGGCACCCGGCCGACATCCTCGTCGGCCCCGGCAACCGCTTCGTCGCGGAGGCCAAGCGCATGCTGTTCGGCGAGGTCGGCATCGACCTGTTCGCCGGGCCGACGGAGATCCTCGTCATCGCCGACGCCACGGCGGACCCCCGCATCGTCGCCTCCGACCTCGTCGGCCAGGCCGAGCACGGCCCCGATTCGCCAGCCTGGCTGGTCAGCCTCGACCGCACGCTCGCCGAGGAGGTCATGGCGCTCGTGCCGGGCCTGATCGCGGCGCTGCCCGACACCCAGCGCAAGGCCGCCGAGGCCGCCTGGCGCGACTATGGCGAGGTGGTCCTGTGCGACACGCGCGAGGAGGCCGTCGCCGTCTCCGACCGCTATGCGCCCGAACATCTGGAGGTGCAGGCCGGCGACCTCGACTGGTGGCTCGGCCACCTCGCCAATTACGGCTCGCTGTTCCTCGGCGAGGAGACGACGGTGGCCTTCGGCGACAAGTGCTCCGGCACCAACCACATCCTGCCCACCAAGGGGGCCGGGCGCTATACGGGCGGGCTGTCGGTGCACAAGTTCATCAAGACCGTCACCTATCAGCGCATGACGCGCGAGGCCAATCGCGACGTCGCGCAGGTCATGGCGCGCATTTCCCGGCTGGAGGGGATGGAGGGCCACGCCCGCACCGGAAACGACCGCCTGGAGAAGTATTTCCCGGGCGAGGCCTTCGATACCGATGCGGCATAGGGGCGGCGGCATGTCTTCACCATCGGGACTGTTCGATCTCGGCGGGCGCGTGGCGCTCGTCACCGGGGGCTCCAGCGGCATCGGCCGGCGCATGGGCGAGGCGCTGGCGCGCGCCGGCGCCGCCGTGGTTCTCCTCGCCCGCCGGGAGGCCGAGCTCGCCGGGGCGGCCGGCGCCATCGAGGCGGATGGCGGCAAGGCCGCGGCGCTGGCGCGCGACCTGTCGGACCCCGCCGAGATGGACACGCTCGCAAAGGAGGCCTCCGCCCCCTTCGGCGCGCCCGACATCCTGATCAATGCCGCCGGCGTCAATCTGCGCGAGGCGCCGGAGGCGATCACGCCGGAAAGCTGGCAGCGGACCCTGACGCTCAACCTCACCATCCCCTTCTTCCTGGCGCGCGCCTGCATCGCGCCCATGATCGCGAAGGGCCATGGGCGCATCGTCAATATCGCCTCCCTGCAATCGGTGCGCGCCATGCCGAACGGCATGGCCTACGGCGCGTCGAAGGGCGGCATCGCGCAGCTCACCCGCGCCATGGCGGAGGCCTGGTCGGCCCATGGCGTCACGGCGAACGCCATCGCCCCGGGCTTCTTCCCGACGGCGCTCACCGGCCCCGTCTTCAGCGACGAGGCGACGGCGGGGGCGCTGGCGGACCGGACGGCCATCGGCCGCAACGGGCGGCTGGAGGATCTGGACGGTATCGCCGTGTTCCTGGCGTCGGAGGCGTCGGCCTATGTGACGGGCCAGGTCATCCATGTGGACGGAGGCTTCACCGCGAAATGAAGGCGCTCATCTATACCGGGCCGGGCCGGCTCGACTATGGCGAGGCCGACGATCCCGCCCCGGCTGCCGGCGAGTCCCTCCTGCTTGTGGAGGCCTGCTGCATATGCGGGTCGGACATGCACGCCTTCCACGGCAGGGACGAGCGGCGCAGGCCGCCACTCATCCTGGGCCACGAGCTTGCCGGCACGGTCGCGGAGGGCGCTGCCGCCGGCCGGCGCGTCGTGGTCAATCCGCTCATCTCCTGCGGCCGGTGCGGCTTCTGCCGCGAGGGCCGGGCCAATCTCTGCGAAAGCCGGCAGATGATGTCCATGAACCGGCCCGGCGGCTTCGCCGGCCTCGTCGCGGTGCCCGACGGCAATCTCCTCGACGTGCCCGACGCGATGCCCATGGCGCATGCCGCGCTCACCGAGCCGGCGGCGACCGCCTGGCACGGGATCGTTACGGCGGCCCGCACGCTCCACCGGCCCCTCCCCGAGGCCCGCGCCATCGTCATTGGCGGCGGGGCCATCGGGCTTCTCTGCGCGCTCGTGCTGCGCGCCTTCGGCTGCCCGGACATCGTGGTCATGGAGACCAATCCCCTGCGCCGCCGTACGGTCGCCGCGGAAGGTTTCCGGGCCGTCGACCCGCTCGGGGAAGACGGGGACGGGCCCGAGGCGGAGCTCGTGGTGGATGCGGTCGGCGCCCGCGCGACCCGCGAGGCGGCCATGCGCCGGGTGCGGCCGGGCGGCGTCGTGCTCCATATCGGGCTCGGGGACAATGACGGCGGCGTCGATGCGCGCAGGGCGACGCTTCAGGAGATCGCCTTCATCGGCACCTACACCTATACGATGACCGATTTCCGCAGCGCGCTCTCAGCCCTTGCCGGCGGCCGGCTCGGCGCGCTCGGCTGGGTGGACCGCCGGCCGCTGGCCGACGGCCTCGCCGCCTTCGAGGAGCTCGACCGCGGCGCGGTCGCGGCCGCCAAGATCGCCCTGGAACCCTGAACTCCGGCGAGCGCGGCCAGCCCCGCGCTCGTCAGATCGATGCAGGACCGCAGACAGGGTCTTCCCCATTCTGGCCACAAAGGGTTATAAAACTGTGTATTGAGTATCGGTCCGCGCCATGGTCCCGTCGATGGCCGGAAGGGGCAGTCTGTCTTCCGGGTGCGTCTGCATCCGGCCCACCACACAAGGCCTGCAGGAAGATCTCGAGAGAGAGTGGGAGAGTCCGGTATGACGAGTTCCCGGTGGTTCCGTCGGGCCCTGCTTGGCGGCGTCGCGAGCGTCGCCATGACGACGGGCGCACAAGCCGATGAGCTGACCGCCCTGAAGGCGCAGCTCGAAGCGCTGCAGTCCCGCGTGAACCAGATCGAGGCGCAACCCGCCACGCCGGCCACGCCGGAGGGCGCGAGCTTCATCACCTTCAGGCGCGGCACCGAGGCGACCGCCGACTGGAACACGTCGCGCGTCGGCGATGCGGTGCCGAGCGACCGCGGCTTCACCATCGCCATCACGCCGACCGCCGACCTGCCGGCGCCGGTCCACGAGGTGACGGTCTCCGGTTACGTCAAGGGCGACGTGATCTACGACTTCAACCAGGATCTCGGCAACGCCTTCAGCTT